>Ga0194132_10004468_pt1 | contig 23740 bp, 22 predicted proteins | sample TA2KigOf80mmetaG_FD_148612 | JGI IMG/M metagenome (GOLD analysis project Ga0194132, IMG submission 148612) | Freshwater microbial communities from Lake Tanganyika, Tanzania - TA2015054 Kigoma Offshore 80m | ecosystem: Environmental > Aquatic > Freshwater > Lake | place: Tanzania: Lake... | reverse complement strand
CTAGAACTGATTTATCATCTAGTTTTAGAAGTACCTTTCCAGGTAATCTACTTGAACCAATACGAGTTTGTATGACTGCACCAATCATGAGATTGAATCTACTTTGGCATCTATAAGTGATATTGATGCATACTGAAAAATCTTAGTTTGATTAAAAGTGATTAAAAGAAATGATCACCGGCAACAGCGCCAGATTTGTTGAAATTAAAATAGTATCCTTGTATGTTTGGGTTGTCTGCTTCTATTGTGACCCAAATTGGACTATTCTGAATAATAGATTTGATGTCATGATCGGATCTTGTATCAAGTCTGAATTCTGCATTTGGAGCAAGCAAAATCTTTTTTTCCATTACTATTGACTCATTATTGTAAAATTTGATTATGACATTAGCCGGTTTTTCATAGTTTTTTTGTGGAGATGAATTTGCTATTGAAACAACATCTTGCCCATTGTCAAAAATGGGGCACCAATGAAAAGAACCAGGCTTATTCTCAATCAATGGATTACCTACTTTGGCATTAAAACAAATGTTGCAAGGCAACTTTGATTTGGAATTCTGAACTCCAACATTCAGGCCAAACTTGAGCCTAGCAGGAATTTTGTCCTTAAAATCACTTTTTATGTGAGCTGTCTTCACATTTATCGCACTGATATTGTGTTTTTTAATTAATTCCTTGAAATTAACTTTGATTAGCTTGGAATCGTTACTGTCTATTTTTAAAAATGATTCAAATCGATGTATGATTTTTCCGGAATTGTCATGTAGATCTATGTGAAGATCAAATACAGATGGAGAAAAGTTTGGATAGATAACAAGTTCTGTATACAAGTTGTCCTGAATGAAAAGTGGAATGTATACGGAACAATCATGATACTGGCTGCCTGCTCTATCCCAATAATCTGTCTTGGCTGTACATGATGAACAATCGTAATATGTATGAGTAAAACTAACCAGCGGAACAGATTTTTGAATATTTCCAGCTAAGAAACGTGGATAGAACCCTTCAAAATTATGTTCTATTGTTATTGTCCCAGGATTATCATTTAACATTTTACGCAAATGTGGTATGTGATCTTTAAATTTGAGGAGTATTGTTTGATATGGCTTTATCATGCCTAACTGAAAATTCCCAGCAAATTTTTCTGAGTTATTATTAGTAATAATGTATTTTATTGTACCATTTGAGTTTGTTATTGGCCCATTCACAAAGGCAACAAATGAATCAGTATCATCATTTGCATGTATGTCAAATCCGGTTTCTGGAACCCTAAACTTCTCATTCTCATATAGATCTTCAAAATCGTTGTATACTCGACCAATACTATGTACACAAGTATTGAAATCCTTACTGTAATAATTCAGTACCAAAGCTGGATAGGGAAAAACCATGTCTCTGGTTGAAAATATCTCAATCTCTATAGATCCCAAAAACTCAGATCTGTGTAGATATGCCGTGTCTTCTAACAATGTGTCTAATTCAATTGAATATGATTTTGGTGAATCAACAACCAAAGAATTTCTCTTTAGTATTTTGCCTTCCACATCCCTAAGCGTTACTAATATGCTAACTTCATGGATTTTTCGTTTTAAGAGCCAATATCCAAGAAAAAGTATTTTGGAAGTATACGAAAAATTCTTAATCACAGGAAATATTGCTGAGCTACGAAAGACTGGTTTTCTTGCTATATCTATACTTTCACCGAATTCATGGCGCGAAGAAAGGTGTTGATAAAAACTTTTCATGATTTAATGTACTGAAAGATTTATTTAAATCAACTAAAGAATATCGAATCAAAAGTTTGTGATGCATTCGTGAAATTATGCAAGTTTTACGCAAAAATTTAGTGATCAATTCATATTAAATCTACTCAGTAGAATATTCATTAAACTTCAAACTTCGTTAGTAAAACTAAAATGATAAAACAAGAACAGCATGATAATGAAGGATAAAATTCTGTTTTGGTTTGGTGCTGATTTTACTCATTTCTGCCTATCGTATTATCTCCAAAAAATGTATGACTGTGATATCTTTGCCATTATCGACATAACTGACAGAACAAAAAAGTTTTTTTTAGAACAAGATCAGGTAAAATTCAAAAAAAAATGGTTTTTTCATGATTACATCAAAACTTCCAATACACCTGATCTTGAATACTTGGCAAATTTTGAAAAAAAATATGATATTGATCTATGGAAACTGGCAATAAATGAAAGAATTTTTTATAGATTTTATGAATTTCACAAATTTACTGATAATGAAATTCTGTCAATCCTAGAATCAGAATGTAAATTATTCGAAAACATTTTAGATGAATGTAAACCTGATTTTTTTATTACTAAGGAACCTGCATTTCATCACCTGGAGATTTTCTATGAATTATGTAGAAAAAAAGGTATAAAGATATTGATGTTAAGTCAACCCAATATAGGATATCACTGCATCATCTCTGAAGAACATATCACACTTGATTCCTATGATGATTTAAATTCGATAAAAATATCTAATAAGAGTTTTGTAGAATTACAAAAATATCTAGATTCTCAAATTCTCTCTAAGCAAGTCAAAAAATATAATCAAAATAAATCAAACATAAAAAATTGGATATCTGTATTAATCGATTATCTATTATTATCAAATAACAAAACAATTAAGACAAATTATAACTATTATGGCAGAACAAAATTTCAGGTAATTTCATACATGGTATCATTAATATTGAAGAAACAATATCGCCGATATTTTATAGATAGAAAATTAATAAAAAATCCAAATCTCGGAGAAAAATTCATTTATTTTCCTTTAGCTGTTGATTTAGAGAGAAATTTACTCATAGATGCTCCATTATTTACTAATCAAATCGAGATAATTAGGAGTGTTGCTAAATCAATTCCAATTGGGTACAAATTATACGTCAAAGAAAATCCCTCACAAGTAACTAGAGAATGGAGAAAAATATCTGAATACCGAGAGATCATGGCAATTCCAAATCTAACATTAATCCACCCATCATTCCCTGGTCAAAAACTACTGCAGAATTGCTCTCTAGTTGTAACGATAGCCGGTTCATCCGGTTTTGAGGCTGCATTTTATGGAAAACCTTCTATAGTTTATGCTAATGTGGGTTACAAAATCTTACCATCAGTAAAAAAAATTAAAGAAATAGAACTTTTACCAAAATTATTAAAAGCATCTCTGGATGAAAAAGTTAATCCTAATGATTTGGAAAAATATCTCGTTTTAATAGAACAAAATTCATTTAACTTTGATTGGTTTGATTTTAGCTCAAAAATACATAACAAGTTTTATTATAATGGCCTTTTACATGATGCAAAAATTTCTCCAAAAACAATGGAAGAATTTCTTATAGAGCAAAAAGAAACTTTAACTTTACTTTCCACCGAACATATCAAAAAAATACAAAAATTAAAAATCAATTAATAGTTTAAATTTTAATTTTTCTCTCTTTTCTATTACTGATCTCTATTTTATCTAAAATCTCTAACAATTCTAACTCATCATTAAATGAGTGAGGGTATTTTTTCTTTTTAATGACTGCATCTAAAAATATTTTAATTTCTCGTTCATATAACAGCTCAGAGCCTGTATTACCTTTGTAACCTTTAGCAATTTTTCCCATTTGCAATTTTGCCACTCTCCACTTTTTTCCGTTGTTTAACTTAATTACTCCACTATTATGATCGCAAAATATAACCCCGTCCTCACCTATTATCTTCGTCTCAGAAAAGGCCACTTTTGATAATACATCTATAATTAAAGTGCAATGAATTCCATTTCTAAATTTAATGAATATTTCATAAATATCATCAATATTGGCGTCTAATTTTGAGATTTTAGAAATTTGGCCATATACAGAATCAATCTTAGAAAACAAAGAGGTAATCCAAACTAATTCAAAAGGCACCACTTCTCTTGCAGCACCTGTTTCTTTTTTTGAAACATAAAAATCCTTATAATTCTCCCAAGGATGCCAATTCGGTAAATAATGCCCAAAATGATGATAGACAGTTAAGATTCTTCCAATATGTTTTTTCTTTATCATTTCTCTTAGTTTCATTACTACTGGATTATAGAGAGTAGTGCATGATGGATAGGCAACAATCGATTTATGTTTTAGTTTTTCAATTATCTTTCTTACATCTATGGATGAAAGATTAACTTCCGTAAAGAAATTTATATTTTTCTTAATTGCCAAGTCTGCATATTTGTAATGTAAATCTGGAGGAGTTGAAATTATCATTATTTTTGGCATGTACTTAAGGCCATCTTCGATATTAGACACTGTCTTTATTTTGTATTTTTGAAACGCTTCTTTTCTGCGATCTGGTCTAGGATCAAATCCTATTATGTCGGAAAATCCTAATTTTAAGAGATTTCTGATCCTTCTTTTACCCATTGAGCCTAAACCAACAACAATTATTCTCAAGTCAAATTGTCGAGTAAATATTAGTAAATATCTGTTATGGAAATGTTTGCCAAATTTTTATTCCAATGTTCTTTGTATTTCTCTGCTAGATTATCTGTTATTTTTATTAATTGTGGTTCTTTTTCAAAAAGTTCAAGAATATCATCTAATTGGAAGTTGTTCCCTAATTTTTTAAATATCTCTTTTGCCAGATTGAGATCTTGTTCATAATCTAAAGTTAAACGCATATTGGAAGGATATGAAATATTTTTTTTTGGTCTTATGTGATATACGTTAAAAATATTATTCTGTGTAAAAAATAATCTGTATCCCGTATCTGTATCACTAGTCTTTTTTAGTTTACATATCATCTCTAGGGCTAATTTTTTTATACCTACAGATGCAATTCCAAATGGAAATTCTACCATATCGATATAATCATAATTATTTTTCTCATAAATCGAAGCTATTTCGTCTACATAACTTGGATCTGTGTAGATATCATCACCATCAACACAAACCAGAAGATCAGTGTTGAATTTCTTTGCTGCATCTAACAACCTAACTAATACATCTTTTTCCTGACCGCGAAAATACAATATGTTTTCACTCTCGAGATAATTAACCAATGTGTCATCTGAATCAGATGTAGTTGTACATACTATGATATTTCTGATTTTTTTGGCAGACTGAAGTCTATCAATTAAATATCTCAATACGGGTTTACCATCTATAATTTTCATTGCTTTTCCAGGAAGTCTGGTATTTTTTAACCGCACAAGAATGAAAATATCTACATTCATAGACATTGTGAAGTTAATATTTTATTTAAATCATGTTAAGAATTACTATGTTGCTAATTTTCTATCAATTATTTTTTACTTTGGTTTACGTCTTCCATGTCGCTGTCTATCATCATCTTGATTAAATTATGATATTCTATAGTTGGATTCCATCCTAATTCTCTTCTTGCTTTGGAAGCATCGCCGATTAAATTATCTATGTCATATGGCCTTAGAAACTTCTTATCGATCTCTATGTATTTTCTCCAATCTCCTAACCCAGCGTAGTCAAATGACTCGTGTAAAAATTCCTCTACCGAATGTGATTCCCCAGTGGCTATGACATAATCTGATGGTTCATCTTGTTGTAACATTAGCCACATTGCTTTCACATAATCTCCAGCAAACCCCCAATCCCTCTTAGCTTTTATATTTCCTAAATGTATTTTATCTAATTTCTTATTCTTGATTTCTGCAATACCGTGAGTTATCTTTCTTGTTACAAACTCAAGACCACGATAAGGACTTTCATGATTGAATAGAATCCCAGCACTTATGAATAGATCATAAGCCTCTCGATAAAATTGAGCCGTTTTATGCGCATAAACTTTTGCAATCCCGTAAGGACTTGCAGGGAACAATCTGGACTCCTCATTCTTTATCTCGTCAGAATTTCCAAACATTTCACTCGATGAAGCCTGGTAGACTTTAGAATGGGGGCTAAATTCTTTTACACTATCAAACACCCTGAGTGCTCCTAAGCCAGTTACCTCTGATGTTAAAATAGGTTGTTCAAATGACACTCCTACAAAAGATTGGGCAGCTAAATTGTATACTTCATCGGGCTGAGTATTCTTTATGACTTTATTTATGGAAATTGGATCAGTTAGATCGAGTTTAACTAAGTCAATCTTGTCTAATATTTTGAAGGCTTCCAATCTCTCAAATAATTTATGGCTGGTCCTTCTAAAACTTCCGAATACCTGATAATTTTTTTTTAATAGAAAATCTGCTAAATATGCACCATCTTGACCTGTCACCCCAAGAATCAATGCTTTTTTCATTTTACGATTAAACCGTTTTCAATTAACTTATCTAAAAACTGTCTGAATCCCATTCCTTCCTGTTCATGACCTCTCCAAACTTCTATGGCAAAACTGGAATTCTCGTGTTTGTTTAATAATGGTATTATTTTCTTAAATGGTAAATCTCCCTCACCAAATTGTAGCCCTTCTCCTTCTGGTCCCTCTGCGTCAGATAGATGAAAATGCGATACATAATCTTCTATTTTCTTAAACTGATCTATAACTGACAATCTGTTTTTATTACAATAAAGCTGTGAATGTCCGATGTCAAAACACACTTTGTGACCAGTCTCTTCACAATATTTGAGCATATCTTCAGCATCCAAAAAGATATTGCTATTCCATCTGCCTCCAAAGAACCATCCGTAAGGAGGCATGTTTTCTAAAAGGAAATTCACGTCATTCACATTTAATTTACTGACTGCTTCTACGAGTCTACCCTTCATCTCTTGAATGTTTTCATGACTTGAACTTTCTAGGGAGTAGCCTCCAGGGTGTACTATGATTGAAGGTTTTCCTTTGAAATTTCTACTTAATGAAACTGTTTTGTCAATGGCTTTCTGAACTAATTCGATACTTTTTGCTTGAGAATGAATCTGATTAGTTTCTTTTAAATTCACCATATCTACTATTTTTCTTTCATAATATTCATAACAATGAACAATCAATTCTTGTTCATAATTACTTCCCAATGTCAAATCTAGATCACTATCTGAGAAATGAAACTCTAATATTCTGGGATTAAACTTTAGCATAGCATCTATATCGTGTTTTCTAACTTTCATACTAAGAATCATTTCAAATCTACTTAATGCAAATATCGCCCTTTTTGTATATTTCGTTAAAATTATGATTTTTACTTAATAAAAAACATTCAATAATTTTGCTTTTAATAAATAACTTAACATAATTTTTATTTGATTTTACTATATTGTCATATAAAAATAATAAAGTTATTATGATTATGGAAAAAATGGTTATTGCAAATAAATGGTACGAACTGAAATATTTCTAGATGCTGATTATAAAAGAATTAGAGAGATCGGTACAGATATTAAAAACGCTCATAATTTATTGTCACCATTTAGATCTCCTAAGATAATTGAATCAAAAAATGACTCTGTTTTGTTGGAAGAAACTCTGAAACTACCTATGATCAAATTTGCATTTACACAAAAAAGTAAATACAGCTTAATTGATTCCAACGGACTTAGAATAGAAATTCTCACTGGGCCTCTAAAAGGAACAGTAATAGAATGCATCTATAATAAAAAAAATTCAGGTACAAATATTAAAATCAATTTGGATGTACAAACAAACTTTCAGTTCAAGATATTCAAAGGATTATTGATAAAGAAGTTATTGAATGTGATTTTTAACGTACAGCAAAGATCTGCTAAGTTCTCTTTATTAACTCAAAATTTGGATTGGAAGGATTGCATTAAAGAGAATGGTGAGGTTATGGTGATTTCTGTGAATAATCAATTATTGAAAATTCATGGGTGGCATACAACATCTTTTGCAAATATTTTCTGTGGTGGCGTACATTCGATTCTACCTGTAAAAAATAAAATTGTATTGGATATAGGTGCAAACATTGCAGATTCCTCCCTGTATTTTGCTATAAATGGTGCTAACAAAGTCATAGCCGTAGAACCGTTTACCAAAAATTGTGAGCTTGCCAAAAAAAACATAGATCAAAATAATTTTAAAGAAACAATCATTCTTTTGCAGGCTGCAGTAACCAATGGGATGGAAGATAATGGTAGCATAAACATAGACCCAAATTATGTGGGTAATGCAACTGGTAATTCAAAACCCTATAAACGTGGAAATAATCTTCAAAGTCTTAATAGTGGGTTTAGTATACCATCATATACCGTAGAGAAAATATTGACAAAGTTTGATGTAGACGATTGTGTCCTTAATCTAGACTGTGAAGGTTGTGAGTACGATATAATTAATCATTCATCTAAAAATGTAATACACAAATTTAGTCATATGTTTGTAGAATATCATAAAGGCTATGATGACCTGAAAAAGAAATTGGAGGATTATGATTACAGCGTAACGATTGATCCAACATCTAACAAGACACATGGTTATCTGTATGCAAAGAGAAAATTCTAAATCTATTTTCTCTTTAACATATGATAATCAAAGTTATGTGTTATTTTTTTATGTCATGTGATAAACTATCTCAAATCTATATCTAGTAAATATTGGCCTTTCTGAATATCTCGTGAGGATTTTTTTCCTAATATTTCAAAATAATGTTGAGGAGACAATCCCTTTGCAGGCCCCATGACATCAATATTGTGCTCAGAAAATATGTCGCCCTCTTTGATGTCTTTGGTACAAATGATGCTCTTTGACAGTATTTCTCGTTGAAGAAATTCACCCCTGGTAATTTTTTTAACTGGTTGCCCTTTTGCTATCTCAGATTCTCGGATATATTTTACAAGATTTTTAAATTCATTTGGCTCTAATGATGCGGCCTGATCTAAACCTTCCATTTTTTTATCTAAAGTTATGTGACGTTCAACCATAACAGCACCTAGATTAGCAGCTATTACTGTTGGCATAAAATTAACTTCGTGGCCACTATAACCAACTGGAATGTCAAATTTTGTCCTTAAAAATGGAATCAAGCTCAAGTTTAATGATTCAACTGGTGCTGGATATGTGCTATTACTGTGTAATAATACAAAAGGAACATGTTGTTTCTTAACAAAACTCACAGTATTCTCGATCTCTTCAATAGTTGACATGCCTGTAGAAATTATGATTGGTTTGTTTGTCTTTGCAATGTATCTGATTAGTGGTAGATTAGTCAAATCTGCTGAAGCGATTTTATATGCAGGCACATTAAGCCTTTCAAGAAAATCTACACTCGGCTTATCCCAAGCAGTACATAAAAAAGAAATTTCTTTCTCTTTACAATGGGTGATTATCTCACAGTATTCTGATTCTGTCAACTCCACTTCTTTTAAAAAACCTAATAATATTTCGAGTCCTTGACTGTCTGTGTTAGGGTTGTTCAATACATCTTCATTATAAAGACTAGTCAACGATCTTTTTTGAAATTTAACTGCATCAGCCCCTGCCTCAGATGCAACATCTATTAGTTTTTTTGCGAGTTCTATCTTACCATTATGATTAACTCCTATTTCAGCAATTATGTAGCATGGCTTGGTAGTTCCTATTTCTTTTCGATCAATTGTAATTACACTATCAAAATGATAATTCAATCTTATCCCTATTGATACCGGAGTCATCAAGTAATTATTATATCATACAGCAGTGACAATCCACTACTAAGATCCAGTAATTTTTTATGTGGAGTAAATCTGTCTAACTATTGTGTTAATTACAAAAATTGAGCCGGCATTTATTGACGCTCGAGGCTCGATTTGGGATCTTTTAACAGATAATGATATACATCACATCGGCTTTTTAATTAATAAGAAAAATTCTATTCGCGGAAAACACTATCATAAAGAACAGAAACAGTATACTATCGTCTTAAAGGGCCGAATTAGAGTCATAGTCAAAGACTTATTGGATACAAAATCAAAAATTGAAACATCTGAACTAAACCCAATGGACATGGTGTTCTTTCCACCCTTTCATTATCACTCAATTGAATCATTAGAAGATTCAGAATGTCTAGTATTTACATCTAAAAGTAGGGCAGGAACAGGCTATGAGAATGATACTTTTAGAATATCTGACATAGAATCATTTCAATTGACTCAATGAGAAACAATGATTCTAACAAGACTTCGCTTTTATTAGATTGACTTTCACAATCATTTCTAATAAAAGATATTACTATCGTATTAAAATTTAGTACATTGCAAAATAAAATCAGATTTGGTATAATTGGTTGTTCTTCAATAGCAGCTAAATCAGTCATACCTGCAATATCTGATATACAGAATGCAAAACTGAAAATGATAGGTAGTAGATCTATACTAAAGGCAAAAAAATTCGCAAAAAAATTTTCTTGCGATCTTTATGGAAATTATGATGAAATATTAGAAAGAAGTGATGTGGATGCAGTATACATATCATTACCAGTTGGTTTACATGAGAAATGGGTTATCAAATCTGCCAAGGCTGGAAAACACATACTCTGTGAAAAATCCTCTACATTTTCCCACAAATCCGCTGAAAATATGGTAAAAGAATGTAAAAAAAATAATGTGAGACTGCTTGAAGGATTTTCCTTTAGATTCCATCCTCAACATAATCTTGCCATCAAAATTATTCAAAATAACTTACTTGGCAAGCCTATGTTATTTTCAAGTTATTATGGATTTCAATTACCATATTCGAGTAGCAATATCAGATTTAAAAAAAAACTAGCAGGAGGAGCACTGAACGATGTCGGGTGCTATCCGATATGTGCTAGTAGAATTATTCTACAAAAGAAACCAATTTCTGTATTGTGTCATCTAGATTTTGAAGAGAAAAGTGGTGTTGATATCAATGGTACTATCTTTATGCAATATGCTGATAAAAGCAAATCATTTTTAGCTTTTGGATTTAACATGTATTTTCAGTCGACTTATAGTTTATGGGGCAGTGATGGTGTACTGATTCTGAAAAGAGCATTCAATACACCTCCTAATATTACACAATCTGTCACTCTTCAAAATCGAAATAAAAACAGAGATAAAATAAGAAATTTTAGAGTTAAACCTTCCAGTCAATTCAAATTAATGATTAATGATTTTTGCAAAGTATTAACAAATTCAAAACTTGAACCGTTCTCATATGAAAATGATTTACTTGAACAATCCCAAATTATGGAAGCGGTTAGAGAGTCACATAACAAAAAACGTTCCATTCATATAAATGAAATTTAAATTATTTTAGGAAATGGAATTGGAATGATAAATTTTCCGCCATTATTTCGATATTTCTGATTGTTTCTGATTATTTCTTCAGCAAAATTCCATGCTAGAATGAGTGCATAATCTGATTTATCTTTTGAAAGTATGTCCTCAGAGTAAACTGGTATGTGCATACCCGGAGTAAACTTTCCTATTTTTAATGAACTCTTTTCCGTTATGTAATCCAAAGTCTCTGGTCCGATTCTACAATAATTAAGTAGTGTGTTTCCTTTGGCAGGGGCACTTATCCCGATAATCTTTTTTCCCTCTTTCCTTAAATCCATTAATAATCTATTTAGCTGATTACGATGATTCTCAACATCACTGGCGAATTTCTTAAGACGTTCTATGGAATGAATCTTACCCTCTTCTTCTATCTGTAAAAACTTTGATATGTTTTCTGATATTGGATGTCTATTCTTTCTCCCAATAAAGTATCTAATTGTACCTCCATGAATAACATGCATTTCAATATCAAACACATCCATTCCTAATTCCTTGAAAAATTCGTACATTGGCTTAAGTGATAAGTAAGACAGATGTTCATGGTATATTGTATCGTATTCCAAGTCATCCAACATTTTTCCCAAATAGGGAGCCTCCAAAATAATAACACCTTCATTAGTAAGTAAAATATCGGCAGCTCTTACGAAATCATGTAAATTATCCATATGAGCAAAAACATTCGTTCCGGTTATGATCGATGCTTTTCCATACTGCTCTAATATTTTAAAAGCTAACTTACTTGAGAAAAATTCTGAAATTGTATCTATGCCGTTTTTTATCGCAGTTTTTGCTATATTAGATGAGGGTTCTATTCCTAATACATGCAGGCCCATAGATTTGAATCCAGAAAGTAGCACACCTACATTACTACCAACATCTATCACTAAAGAGTCAGAAGTAATGTTGAATCTATTACAAATTTGTGCTGCCATTTTATGAAAGTGATCTCGTCCGGTATCTGTTATTGAAGATTCATAAGGATAATCTTCATTAAATAACAATTCTTGTCTCACAACAAACCCTAATTGACACAGTCCACATTTATTACAAACATAAACGGTCAACGGATAATGAATTTCAGGAAGTTCTAATTGCTCACGTCTAAGAAAATTATCTGATGGTGGAGAAAAACCTAGATCCAAAAACTTTACTACATCACTACTTTTACACATTCTACAATACTTACTGTCAGCCAAAGATATTCCTGCTATAATCGCTCTGAGTATATGTCATTTATGTCTGTTAATGAAAACTTTTCAAAATACAATAAAAAACAAATTTGATTAATATTTCATAATAAAACATTAATTATCATCAAGTTTTGTAGACTCTGTTTGAAGTTAAAAATTAGTAACTCTAATCGTCTAAAAGAAAGAGCTAGAAAAGTAATGCCATCTATGACTGGTACCTTTAGTAGATCTGCAACTGCTTATGTTGAAGGAGTTTACCCGGCATACATTCAATCTGCTAATGGTTCACATTTTACTGATGTGGATGGGAATCAATATATCGATTATCTATGTGGTCTAGGGCCAATCACACTCGGGTATAATTACAAAACTGTTAATGATGCAATTATCCGTCAATTAAAAAAAGGAATTTTGTTCTCTCTACCTCCTACAGCCGAGCTTGATTTAGCAGAATTACTTTGTCAAACTATTCCACATGCAGATATGGCAAAATTTGAGAAATCAGGCTCAAATGCAGTAACTGGTGCAGTTAGAGCAGCTAGAGCTATAACTAAAAGAGAAAAAATTGCTTATTGTGGAAGCGGTGGAGTTTGGCATGATTGGCAAGCCGCAATGGTAAGTCGTGATGGAGGAGTTCCGAAATTTAACAAGAATTTGATTAAAATTTTTGATTATAATGATGTAGATGGCCTAGAACAGATTTTTGAAGATAATAAAAATGAAATAGCTGCAATAGTTTTAGAGCCGACACATTTTGAAAAACCAGAAAAAGATTTTCTAAGCCGAGTCAGAAAGATTGCAGATAGAAACAACTCTGTATTAATTTTAGATGAAATAGTCACAGGTTTTAGATTTGATCTTAAAGGAGGTCAGAAATATTTTGATATAAAAGGCGATCTAGTTTGTTTTGGTAAAGGAATGGGTAATGGGTTACCAATATCTGCAATAACTGGTCCAAATGAATACATGAAAGTTTTTGATGAGTTGTGGGTATCTTCTACTAATAACAGTGAGAGTTTATCATTGGCTGGAACAATAGCTGTGATTAATGAAATGAAATCCAAAAAAACAATCAAAAAAACATGGAATGTAGGTCAAAAACTATTCTCAGGTTGGAACAAGATTGCAGATGAAAATAATCTGGATGTAAAAATGATTGGATATCCTATAAGAATGGATCTTCGATGTTTTGATTCAAAACAAACTGAATCTTTACCAATGAAATCTTTACTTCTACAAGAAATGGTAAAGAGAGGCGTCTTTATGTCAATCTTGGGTGCAGTGTACATATCATATTCACACTCGTTTCAGGATATTGAAAAAACTCTGACCACACTGGATGATGTTTGTAAAATTATCAAAAAGAAAGTTTCTAATGATAATTACGTAAAGTATTTGGAAGGTAAGCTACCAAAAATTATCTGGACTATGAAGATTCCGCCTACTAAAAAACATCATAAACAAAATGTTACCCGAAATCATAATTAGATTAATTTGACAAATTGATGAAAAAAGTAATTTTAATTGGATGTGGAAACATAGGAAGTAGACATTTACAAGCTATCGCTAAGCTGAAATATAATATATCGGTTGAAATCGTTGAACCTAGTAAAAGTGCTCAGTCTTTGGGTAAACAGAGATTAAAACAAATTAAATATGATTCATCAAATCATAAGTTCATCTGGTATGAATCTATTGCACAATTAAAAAATAAAAGTGATTTAGTCATAATCGCTACAACATCTCACAATAGAATTAATTTAATTGAAGACGTCCTAAAGTTAGGACATAAAAGATTTTTAGTGGAAAAGATCGTTTGTCAATCTACAACCGAATACAAAAAACTTTTATCTCTTATGAAAAAATTTCATGCAAAGGGCTGGGTTAACACAAATAGAAGATATTTCATGGCATATCAAAAATTAAAAAATGATCTAAAGAACTCAAAGTTTGTTCAAATGCACGTTTTCTCTACCAATTCTGGATTGGGAACTAATGCAATACACTATCTAGATCTATTCTGCTGGTTAATAGATGAACTTAAAATAAAACTCAATGGTGAATTTCTCACAAATAAATTATTCAAAAATAAGAGAGGAACAAATTTTAAAGAGTTTTTTGGTACAATAACAGGAATTAGTAAACAAGGTTCCTTCGTCTCTTTATCATTTTTCCCCTCAAAGCATGAATCATTTATAATTAATATTCAAAGTGAAGATAGACTGGTGACGATAAAAGAACTAATAGATCAAGGTTACGTTAATACTTTTCAAGGAGAAAAATACCTAAAATTTAAATTTGAGCATACAAGCACTCTCACTAAAAAAATTGCCCATGACATTTTTACGAATGATGAGTGCTTATTACCGAATTTAAAAGACTCTTATCACATTCATATTGAATTGTTTAGAATATTTAATCGACACATGAAGACGATATTAAACGAAAAACCAAAATTATGCCCAATCACATAAAATGATTAAGCAATCATATGATAAACTAGCAAGAATTGATTTACTCGATTTACATGACAAATCAGTACTAATAATTGGATCAGGATATATTGCATATCAGTATGCTATATCCTTATCAAAACTACAAGTAAAACATGTAACGATTTTAGGGAATACCAAAGAAAGCCTGAAAAAATTCAAACAGTTCCCTAATTTTAAAATTATATCTGGAGGATATGAAAATAACTTATACAAAATTAAAACAAAAGACTTAGTTATAATAGCAACTCCAATACCGATGTTAGTTAAAGCAACAAAACTTGCTATTCAAAACGGTCAGAATAAAATCTTAGTAGAAAAGCCTGGATCAGTTTTTCTAGATGATTTATCCTCTCTCAAATCTTCAATCAAAAAACAAAAAGTTAGAATTGGCTATAATAGATTATTTTATCCAAGTTTTCATAAATTAAAACTACTGACTGAAAATGAAGGTGGGATTACTTCATGCAAATTTGATTTCACTGAATGGGTGAATACAATTGAATTTGGAAAATACGATGATATTGTATATGAAAGATGGGGAATTAGCAATTCGTTACATGTTATTTCAATGGCAGTAGAGCTAATTGGCTTACCAAAAAAAATCTCAGCATATAGAACTGGTACATTAAAGTGGCACCCAACAGGTTCTATTTTTGTTGGGAGTGGCATATCTGAGCATAATGTGCCATTCACATATCATGCTAATTGGAATGGTGGGGGGAGATGGAGTATTGAAGTTGTTACTAAAGAGAATATTTACCGATTAAGCCCATTGGAAAAATTATACGCGGCTCCAAAAGGATCAACCGAATGGAAAGAAATAGAAGTAAAAAACACATTTTCGGAAACCAAGACTGGAATTACTGAAGAACTAGCTGTTATCTTAGATGACTCTTTGGAGCGTAAAGTAGGAATGGTATCTTTACTAAGAGCAATAGAATACAATCATCTTGCGAATACGATTTTTGGATATACTCGAAAACGAAATCACACAAAAACTATCTAATCTGAAGCTTTTAATAATAACTATAATTCACAGATACCCATTTATCGAAATTTTAAGAAAATAAATATCACAACAAATTATGTATCATTAAGTTGTTCATCTAAATTACTATGGATAGATCTATCCTTATCTTGATTTGTTATTTGTAAATAATTTATGCTTTTATTTGAGTCAATTCATTTTTTATACGATTATTTTATTACATCTTCTTGAAGAGTTATTAGTTCGTAAACATTCCAGTGATTCATTGCAACCAAATATTTTTTTCCTTATCATGGATTCATTTAAAGCTGAAAAATTTTATGGAAACCAAAAAAATTCGATAACCCCAAATATTGATTCTCTAATACAAAATGGCTGCTATTTTACGCAAGCAATAAGTTCTGCGGACGGAACAATACTGTCGTGGTCAAGCATCTTTACAGGAAAATATCCATTCAAAACAGGAATAAGATCTTCTCGCTTTAATAAACTAAACAAGGATACAACAACTTACTTTGAGGTTCTGCAAAAACAAGGATACAACTTTTATGCTTATTTGCCTGTCTTATCAGAAACCGTAGGATTGTTTCCAGATTTTCAAAACGATGATTGTTTTTATGATTTTTTCTTGGGAATCTCAAATGGTCTGGGAGACAAGATGCTGAAAAAATTAGATCACAACCAGATGAAAGAACCATGGTTTTTCCTTGTACATGCAATGGATTTGCATCCTCCAATTGTGGTGCCACAAGAGTTTGACAACGAAAAATTTGGAACAAATTATTATGAAAAAAAAGTATCGACTGTGGATACCTGGATTGGAAAAATCCACAATAGACTAGATCTTGAAAAGATCATTCTAGTTATCACTGCTGATCACGGATCCTATGTGCAATCTGCATTGACTGATGATAAACAAATAGAAACAAACCCAAATGCAGCCTTGCAGATAGCTGCATCCAAAATGGCAAGCAAGGCCCCAAAAGCATTACAACCTCTTAAAGACAAACTGTTCTTTATGCGAGAAAAAATTAGTGACCAAATGAAACGAGAGGCAATAAAAAATCTAAATCTGTTACCACATGAAAAAAGGGCTATACTTGCAGGCAGGGCAGATAAGGATCACTTTCTGTTTGATGATAAACTTCGTATTCCGTTACTCTTTGTAGGTAAGAACATACCAAAAACAAGTATAATCAAATCCCAAGTCAGAACCGTAGATATTCTTCCTACGATATCTGAATTGATCGGAACAAATATTATTGAAAATACAGATGGACAGAGTCTTGTACCATTGATGGAAGGAAAATCATTACAGGAACTACCTATTTATCTTGAAAGCAATCCGTTGGTCATCAAGAAGTCTAACGACGTAATAGGAATAAGAACTTCTGACTTCAAATATTTTCGAGACAAGGATGATGCATCAAAGCGAATACATCTGTATGATCTTAGCAAGGATCCTTTTGAAGACTTTAACATCTCTGAGACGAATCCGCATAAGGTAGCAGAAATGGAAGATCTACTACAAACAATTATCAGAGAAACACCTCAAATAGAAAATAAGGAAAATGACGAAGAATCGGAAGAAATAGCCAGAGAGCTACGTAAGCTTGGATATCTTTAACTAATACACAAAACAAATTATAGGCAAACTGGGAACTCAAAAAATTAATGAATTTAATTTTTATTACAATAGATGGAGCCAGAGTAGACAGAATAGTAAATGGTAAAAATTATAAAAAAATAATCAAAAATAGCGCTTTATTCTCTCGAGTTATTGCATATGCACCTTATACTATTGCTGCAATGCATGCGTTATTTAGTGGAACATATGGAACCAAGACTGGAGTCAATAGCTACTGGTCAAATGTTAATTTTAAAAAAGACAAATACAAAACACTCGCAAAATACCTTCAAGACGAAGGATATGTAACTCATGGAGATGTAATAAATAAGCTTGTTTTACCGCCTATTGGATTTGATAATCTTGTAATACATGACGAGCTTAATGACAACCTAACTGAGAGACATATCACACTACTTGACAAATTCAACAATATATCAAAAGAGGGAAAAAAATTCTTTCTGTATCTACATTATAGTAATATTCACACAGGAATAATGCAAGAAGTTTTAAAGAAATATGATAATTTTAGCAAGGAATATTTTGAAAACAGACAAAAAAATGAACAGTTCTATGATGATCTTTTTGAAGAAGCAGATGAATACCTAGGAACCATAATGGGCTACATAGAAAAACTTGGACTGAATAAAGATACCTTAATTGTAGTTGTATCTGATCATGGAATTAGCGTGGGCGAAAAATTTGGAGAACGAGCTTATGGAGTATTCTGTTATGATTACACTCTTACCTCAACTGTCATATTTTCTCACCAAAATATTCCTACCGTTCATATCGAATCACAAGTACGTTCAATCGATGTTCTTCCAACCATACTTGAAATGTTGAAAATCAAGACAGACACAAATTATGAAAGATTTCAAGGAGACAGTCTTATCCCATTTACTGAGAACAAAGGTATTCCAAAGATTGCATTCTCACAATCCGGGAACCCATTGAAGACAGGCAAGCCACCAAAGGAACCCAATGTCTGGGCTGTACGAACCGACGAATGGAAGTTTATTAAAAATACTCATGATGGAACAGAAGAACTATATTCGCTAATAAATGATCCAAGTGAAGAAAATAACGTGATTTCTAACTTTCCACAAAAAGCTTCCGAATTAAGGACGGAGCTTGACCGAATATCTTCAGATATCTAAAAATTTTAGAACAAACATGGATTACGAAAATAAGATACATTATTGGGACGGATTATATAGCAAAGAATACTTTTTTGGTAGCGGCCCAACTAAGTTAGCTAAACTAGCACATTCATTACTAAAAGAGAATAAAATCAAAAAAATATTAGAAATTGGATGTGGACAAGGAAGAGATGCAACTTTTTTTGCGCAAAATGGATATGATATAGAGGCATTTGATATTTCTGACAATGCAATAAAATTTGTAAATCAGACAAAACTAGCGTTAAATCTGTCTAATCTTAACGCATTTGTTCATGATGTTGAAAAACCACTCAGATATCCGCCAGAACACTTTGACTTTGTGTATTCTAATCTTGCTCTACAGTTTTTTGATCTAAAGAGCCTAGATAAAATACTCAAAAATATTGTTGGACTAATGAAAAAAAATTCAATGTTTCTTTTCTCCACAAAAAAGAGAGGAGACAAATATTACCAATTTGGAAATAAAATAACTGATAATGCATTTGAATATAAGGGAATTACTAGATACTTTTTTGATGAGGATACACTGAAAGATACTCTATCAAGTTATTTTGAAATAATTCAACTCGATTCTGATGTGCACACAAATATTGATTCATCAGTAAGTATGTGGTGGAAAATATTGGTCAAAAAAAACTAAATTGAGAAAATATTCTATCACCTCTGCTCCTTAACTATAACTATCAATGAATGCAAAATGGTCGCTGTCATTAATAAGAGTGTCCCAATCACTGTGCAACCGATCCCAATTAATGATACATTTGTAATAATCTCACCCGATTCAGTAAATAATTGTAAAGTCCATGCTACAAAAAATAATCCAATGCCAAGGAGTATAATTCCTGGAATTCCATAAAATGTTAATGGCCTCTCTAGTGCTACATACTTGAATGTGCTAAATATCACTGATGTACCATGCGAAACAGGATTGTGTGTAGAGGTATTATCTTCGTATAGGATTGTTATTGGGACTTCAGCTATTCGAAATTTATTTCTAACTGCCTTTATCAAAATTTCAGTTGAGACACCCATACCGTAGTCTGATGGCGTTATAGCATCCAATACTTTTCTATTATATGCTCTAAATCCACTCTGAGCATCAGTTATCTTTGAACCTGTTGTGATATTTGTAATATCTGTAATAGTTTTAATTCCAAACTTTCTGTATTTCGGCATATCGCTTTTTTCATCCATGAATCTTGAGCCGATAACAATGTCTGCACTATCCGTGTTGATCGGCTCCAGCACTGTTTTGACATCCTCTATCCTATGTTGGCCGTCTGCATCAAATGTAACTAGAGCATCTACTCCAATCTCACGTGACTTGGCAAACAAGCTTGCAATCGCTGCTCCATAACCCATATTTTTTTGATGTATCACTGTGATTGCTCCAAGTTCGCTCGCAATTTTACTCGTAAGATCGGTTGAACCATCATCACATACTATGATGGTCTCTGTAATTTGTTTTAATTTGATAATTATTGACGCGATGTTTTTTTCTTCATTATAAGCAGGTAAACCTATTGCAAAATTCAATTACACAAAATTGTGATATTGAGACATTAAAAATGATTGTGACAAAACCGCTTTAAATATTAATGTGATTTAATTTCTTACTAAAAAATACTGAATAAATCGAGCATGAATAGAGTATCAATACGGAGCATATTCTGGCTATGGTACGCTATTACCGTCAAAATTTATTTTGATCTACTTTTTATAAAATCAATAGATGTGACTGGTGTGGGATCTGTGTTTGATATTACAGCAGAATAAATCGTTGAATAATCCAATAAATAAATCAAGTTAATCAATTTTGTAAGAATGCTACCTTTAATCGAAAAAATCTCTTTATACTCTATTTTTTTCTGCTCAAAATATTCTTTAATTATATCCCATCGTTCTTTAGTTTTTACATAATCGTCATGACCTCTAATCAGAATAGGCCTTGCGTTTGATTTTTTTTCCCATGCAACTATCCCATTATGACATGCCTCAATCACGTCTTCTATCATCACATGCATTTTTGCATTTTCTTGTAAGGAATTTTTGAATCTAACGGCAGCCGCTTGAAGGCCCCAAGGATAATAAACTACCGGCATAGCGGAAATCCATCTAGCCAGTTCTAATGAAGGATTACTGGTAACAAGATTGTTTGATGATATTTTACTTTGTAATTCCTCTAGATTGTTAATTGATTCAAATATATCTTCTTTTTTTATTGGAACTACTAGCTCTAAAACTCTTAACATTGAGAACAAAAACGATGGAAATGATGCTCGTGGAGAAAGATGCATTTGAATATCTCTGTGTTCTATTTTATTCTTAAAACAATAATCTCTCATTTTACCTCCATTTGAAAATGCGATCAATTTACAATTAGATTTTTTAGCTGAATTTAGAACTGTCAGAGTTTCTACAGTATTTCCAGATATACTTGTTGTGACAACCATTGTATTAGAATCAACAGTGTTTGGTAAATGATATCCCTTAACAATACTCACATGAATGTTAGTCTTGGACAGAATTGCCGAAAATATGTCGTGCAACGCACCTGAACCACCCATCCCAGCAAAAACAACATGTGTTATATTCTTAAAATCAACTTGAACAAGTTCTGCATCATAACTTTCTTTTGCTAGCTGAGGCCATTTATCATAGATTTTGTACATTCCATGTGAATCAAATTTGTTTAAAATTGATAAGTCTATCACTGATTCGTAAATAGTATTTCAAGATATAACAGTTAACGAGCTTATTTTAAATAACGACAAAAATTTGTTTATTCTGCTTGGTAGACAAAACTTTGTCCTTGTTGAGGACTGTGGAATGGAAAAATAACAAAGTTGTAATGATTGATCAAACCAAACTACCGGGCGAGCTAGTTTTTGTAGAATATTCAGATTATAATGATGTTGCAAAAGCAATAAAAACACTAATTGTGCGTGGTGCACCTGCAATTGGTGTATCTGGAGCATTTGGACTCGCACTAGCAGGTCTCCAAAGCAAGGCAATTACTAGGGACGAACTAATTTCAGATATGGAAATCGCAAAAAAAATTCTCTTTGAGACAAGACCGACTGCAGTAAATCTTGCATGGGGATTGGAGCAAATAATGAATGTCGCTAAAAATGGTTATTCAGTTAATGAAATAAAAACTTCTATTGTTGAGATGGCAAAAAAAATGGCCGAAGATGACATAAAAATAAACATGACTATGGGAAAAAACGGCTCTGTGTTATTTGATAATAATGACACAATAATGACTCACTGCAATGCCGGATCTCTAGCTACTGTAGCATATGGAACAGCACTTGGTGTAATTAGAGCAACCAAAGAGAGCGGAAAAATCATCAAAGTAATCGCAACAGAGACAAGACCCGTTCAACAAGGCTCAAGACTTACTGCATTTGAGCTAAAACATGATGGATTTGATGTCAGTCTGATTCCAGATACTGCGGTTGGTTATTCAATGGCAAACAAGCTAGTAAACAAAGTTGTAGTAGGTGCAGATAGGGTATTGCGAACAGGCCATGTATATAACAAAATTGGAACATACCAAGTTGCCTTGATTGCAAAGCAACATGGAATTCCATTCTACGTGGCAGCACCATTATCAACATTTGATATGAAAAGCAACCCGCAGGACGTAATCATAGAGCAACGAAAGGGAACCGAAGTGACACAAATTGGTGATAGAAAAACCGCCCCAGACGGAATCAATGTCATAAATCCAGCGTTTGATATGACGCCACCAGAGCTAATCTCAGGCATAATCACAGAAGCTGGAGTTGCAAAACCACCATTTGTAGAGTCTATACAGAAATTATTTGAAGCTAACAAATAGAAAGTTTTTATTCATTTTTAAAATTACACAGTAAATATGTTAAGTGTAAATCCTGACCAAGTAAGAGAATCACTAACCAAATGTATGGACCCAGAAGTTCCGCTAAACATTGTGGAAATGGGTCTAGTTTATGGAATTGATGTTACTCCGTCTAATGATGTCAATATCAAAATGACACTTACAACTCAAGGTTGCCCATTACACCAAACTCTTGTTCAAGATGTTACAAGATATGCCAAAAAAGTTCCAGGAGTAAATGAAGTCAAAGTCGACATCGTGTGGAATCCTCCATGGACAATGGATAAAATGTCAGAGGCAGCAAAGGCAAAACTAAAGAGCTTTTCATCCGCAAATACTCCTGCACCAATTGATTATGAGACTGCACTACCACAAGGTGTCGGCTCTGTAGTGCAGCAAGAAGATGGTGGAATGGTTTTGGCAAACGAACACAATCAGGGCTTTATGGTAAATCAGGCAATCATTGACTTTTGGCGATCATGCAATGGTAAGAGAAAGATCACTGAACTAGTCGATATATTTGCACAAAAAACCGGAATGCAACGATCTCAAGTAGAAAAAGAAGTAATCCAATTAATTGGTCAGCTTCGAGATGGCGGACTCGTTATAATACCGCAGCCAGAAGCACCAAACGTTCAATTCAAAAAATAAAGCAAGTTTGTCTACAACGAACAAACAAAACTCTTAAACTTACTATATCATCACTAGAAATGAACCACGAACCAAGTGGTCATATTCTAAAACCTTCTAGGAATGTGTTTGTGCTGTAAAATAGAGTTTCAAAACAGCTAAACTTCTTTTATTTCCAAAATTGTGGCATGAACCGAGTCCATTCGTATCACTGTTCGCTTATCGGCAAAGCCTAATGCGACATACCAATCGCCAGCATCACTGTCATACTGTGTCTCCAAAGTTTTGATTTCTTCTGGCTTGACATTGTATTGTTTTATGATTCCGGATATTGCCAAAGTTATCGCCTGCTTTTCTGTTTCTAGTCTTTTCTTCATTAATCCTATTCCGGGCATGACACTACATCGCAACTTGTTCTAATATAGTTATACTGGAAAAATAATTTCAGGGCTCGGAGGGCTTCGATCCCTCGACCTGGCGGTCCGAAGCCGCCCGCACTATCCAGACTGTGCTACGAGTCCAAAAGCACTTTAACGGGGCTAAATATCTGTCTAGCTGCTC
>Ga0194132_10004467_pt1 | contig 23741 bp, 16 predicted proteins | sample TA2KigOf80mmetaG_FD_148612 | JGI IMG/M metagenome (GOLD analysis project Ga0194132, IMG submission 148612) | Freshwater microbial communities from Lake Tanganyika, Tanzania - TA2015054 Kigoma Offshore 80m | ecosystem: Environmental > Aquatic > Freshwater > Lake | place: Tanzania: Lake... | reverse complement strand
GTCCCCTTCGTCGCGCTTCGTACCTCCCCCACCGGGCTTGTCGCCTCGCGACAAGCCCGACTCCCCCGCGTCGCTCCGCTCGCGGGAGAGTGCCGGATCAGATCGCGTCCGAGGTTGACGTCGGGCATCTCGCCCGCGTCGAGTCCACCTCGACCCGCCGGTGCGGGCGGGACGCCCGCGGTCCCCGTCCCGTGGAGTCCCGTCGCCGGCTTCCAGCCGGACCTCCTCCGCGACCTCGGCGCGAACGACCGAACGCCCGATGGCGGGCGATCCGTCTGGCACCAGCCCGTCCACCGCCCGCTACAGCGGTCGATTCCCCGGCATGCCGTTGGGACGGGGATAGATCCGCGGCGTCGTCCGCGACTTCTCGACGACCACGATCGTCCCGGTCGGAGTCGGAATCGTCGCGGTCACGAGGGCGTGGAGCGCGTGCAGCGCCCGCTTGGCTTCCTCGATCTCCTGCGTCGCCCGCTCGCCCTTCACCGCGAGCAGCACGCCGCCGACCCGCAGCAGCGGCATCGAGAGCTCGACGAGGGAGGCGAGCGAGCCCACCGCGCGGGCGAGGACGACGTCCTGCGTGGCGCGGAACGCCTCGTCGTGCCCGAGGTCCTCCGCGCGGCGAGCCGCGACCCGCACTCGAGCCAGCCCGAGCGATCGGGCGGCGTCCTCGAGGAACCTCGCCTTCTTCCCGGTCGCCTCGCAGAGGACGACCTCGACCTCCGGCAGCACGCTCGCGAGGACGAGTCCCGGCACCCCGCCGCCGCTTCCGAGGTCGAGCACCCGGAGCCGGTCGCCGCCCGGCGCGACCGACATCAACGGCGCGACGAGGGTCAGTCCGTCGAGGACGTGCTTGGTCCACGCCGCCTGCGGATCCCGGATCGCCGTGAGGTTCATCCGGCGGTTCGCCTCGAGCAGGAGCTGGAGGTAGGACCGCAGCCGCGCGAGGTCTCCCTCGTCGAGCTCGACGCCGAGCGATTCGAGCGACTCCTCGAAGCCCTCGGGGGGCGGAGCGACCTCGACGGGCACCTCGTCGGTCGGGGGCGGCGTGGACTCGTTCATGCGCTTGCTCCGTCGAACTCGAAGACCCCGCGGCGGGAGAAGCGCGGCGGGCGACGCAGCGCCACGTTCAGGACGAGCCCCACCATCACCCACGTCGTGAGCATGCTCGAGCCGCCGTAGGAGACGAAGGGCAGCGTGATCCCCGTCACCGGCAGCAGACCGATCGTCATCGCCACGTTCACGAACGCCTGGAACCCCAGCATCGACGCGACGCCGACCGCGATCATCCGACCGAACGCGTCGCGGGCGATCGACGCGGTCCAGAGGCCCGCGCCGACGAGGACCGCCAGCGCCCCGAGGGTGCCCGCCGCGCCGACGAGCCCCCAGCGGCAGGCGATCACCGGGAAGATCATGTCGTTGTGCGCCTCGGGCAGGTGGTTGTGCTCGATGAGAGGCGCCGCCTCGGCGCGGAGTCCCTCGACGCCTCCGGCGCCGACGAGGTCCATCGCCCGCGCCGACTGGTAGCCGATGTCCTGCTCGAAGCGGCGGTCGCCCTCGAGCTGCGCGACGAGGGCGTCGATCCTCGCCCGCTGATGCGGCTTGAGGAAGGGATAGGCGAGCGGCGCCGCGACCGCCGCCGCGACGACGAGCGCGACGAGGTGCCGCTTGCGGGCGCCGCCGCACCAGAGCATCGCCACGAGGGTCGGCAGGAAGAGCGTCGCGGTGCCGAGGTCCGGCTCGAGCAGGATCAGCGCGACCGGCACGAGCGTGAGGAGGAACGGCCACGCGAAGCCCATCAGCCGACGATGCCAGCCATCCGGACGAAGCCAGGCGGCGGCGGCAAGGATGAAGACCACCTTCGCGACCTCCGCCGGCTGCAGGTCGATCACGCCGAGGTTGATCCATCCGCGGGCGCCGTTCCGCGGACGCACGAGCCATTGCGGCACCGCCGGGATCAGCACGAAGACGAGGAGCCCGAGCGAGAGGACCGCGAAGAGCGGCACCGCCCAGCGGAGCCGTCGATAGTCGGGGATCGCGACGAGCGCCGCGGCGACGAGACCGACCGCCGTGTACGCCACCTGCCGCGGCGCGAGCGTCGGATCGACGGTCATGATCGCGGCGACGCCGAGGGCGCTGAGGGCGAGCCCCGCGATCGCCGCGATCCATCCCGGATTCATCCAGCGGATCGCCCGGCGCCGCGACGTCGCGCCATCGAGCCCATCGAGACGGGAAGCGAGACGGGACCATGGAAGCACCGACGCACCCGTCACGTCGCGCCTCCCGCAGGAGGCATCGGAGCGCCGCGGAGATACCCCTCGGCGATCAAGGCACGGATCACCGCCGCCGCGAGCGGTCCCGCGGCGCGACCGCCGGAGCCCGCGTGCTCGAGGAGGACCGCGATCGCCCAGCGAGGTCGGCGCCCTTCCTCGCCCACGAGCCCCACGAACCACGCATGCTCGAGTCCGGCGAGGCGCGTCTCGCGTCGCCCGTCCTGATCACGGTCGATGGCGAGCGGCGTCGCCTGCGCGGTGCCGGTCTTCCCCCACGTCGTGATGCCCGGCACGGAGACGAGCGGTTCCTGCGAGCCATCCTCGAGCGTGAGGTGGTGCCCGGTCCCCACCGGATCCGCGACCGCCCGGCGCAGCCCCTCGAGCGCCCGATCCAACGCCGCCCGCGGAAGCGGGAGGCGGTCGCTCGGCTCGCGGGATCCCTCGACCCGCAGGATCGTCGGGTCGAGCACCTCGCCGCCGCGGGCGAGGATCGCGTAGGCGTTCGCGGCATGGAGCGGCGTCCAGGCGATCGGCCCCTGCCCGATGCCGAGGAGGATCGGCGTCACGCGGTCGCCGCGCGAGCGGATCGCCTCCAGCTCCTCCGCCTCGGGCAGCACCCCGGCGTGCTCGCCGCGCGGCGAGGACCCTCGATCGTTCGCCTGCCAGCCGAGCCCCACGCCGAAGGGTCGGTCGAGCCCGAACCGCCGCAGCCACTCGACGAGCCGACGCGGACCGAGCCGCGCAGCGACCTCATAGAAGTAGATGTTGCAGCTCCGCGCGAGCGCCTCCTCGATGCCGAGCGGACCGCCGACCTGCACCGAGTGCGTGGTGAGCCCGAACCGCTCGCGGTAGATCCAGCAGCGGGCGACCTCGGGAAGGTTCGGGAAGAAGTGCCCGGTGCACTCGATCGCGGCGTCCGCCGCGAGGGCGCCCGCGGCGACCGCGGAGGCGTAGACGATCGGCTTCAGGATCGAGCCCGGCGGATAGACGCCCTCGAGCGCCCGCTGCACCATCGGATCGGCGACCTCGCGCCGCCACGGCGACCAGCCCTCGACCTCCTCGGGCGAGGGCGAGGAGACCGCGGCGAGCACCTCGCCCGTCTCGACGTCGACGACCACGATCGCGCCCTGCAGCTGCTTCCAGTCCGGAGGCAGCGCATGCGCCCGCGGGACGCCCTCCTCCCAGCCGGCGTGCCATTGCTGCGGCACCGCGAGACCGACCTCCGGTGCCAGCAGCGCCGCGAGCCGCGACTGCAGCGACGCATCGATCGAGAGCACCACGTCGTCGCCCCGCACCGGCTCGACCCGCTCGAGCTCGCCCTCGGTGAGGCTCCGCCGCACGAGCCCGCGGCGACCGCGGAGGCGGTCCTCGAACGCAGCCTCGACGCCGCTGCGCCCGATGCGCTCGCCTTCCAGCCGATTGCCGCCGAGGTCGATCGAGCCGTCTTCCCGCCGGAAGGGACGACGCGCGACGTCCTCCTTCCAGACCTCCTCGCCGACCCGTCCGACGATCATGCCGAGCGGGTCGATCGCCTCGACCGAGATCGGCGTCTCCGCCCGGATCGGCGAGGGCAGGTCGCGTCGATCGACCGCCGCATCGACCCGCGCCCACGGCTGCACCCGCCGCACCGTGCGGCGGAGCTCGAGCGTGCCGGGGTGTCGCTCGGCGAGCCGCGCGAGCTCGATCGCCGCCTCGTCCTCGAGGTCGAGGAGGACCAGATGACTGGAGCGCTGCGCGAGGATCGGTCCCTGCGGCGGAGGCGGCGCGTCGGCGTCCCCCGCGGCGAGGCGCTCGATCTCGAGGGCGCGTCGGCGATCCGCGACCGCCAGCGCCTGCCGATGGACCGACGCGCGGATCTCGTCGAGACGCCGCTCGATCTCCTCGCGGTCGATCCCGGCGACCGCCGCGACCTGCTGCCAGATCCGCTCGACCTCGGCGTCCCACGCCGGAAGGTCGCGGAGGATCTCCTCCTGCCGCGCCGCGAGGGGCATCGCGAGCCACGCGGCGCGACCGCTCGCCTCGTTCACGCGGCGGCGGGCGCTCTCGCCGGCACGACGCACCGCCCAGACCCCGCTCAGGAACTCGAAGTTCGCGGCGAGGTCGTCGCTGGGTCGGTCCTGGGCAAGCACGCGACCCTTGCGGTCGAGGATCGAGCCGCGCACCGTCGGCAGGAAGTCGGTGCGGTCGAGCCGCCGCATCGCCGCGCCGAGCCGCTCCGCACCCTCGACGACCGAGAGCCGCACGACCTGCGAGGAGAGGATGACCAGTCCGACGAGGAACGCCCCGGCGAGGAGCAGCACCCGGCGATGGAACATGCCCATCCCGTCCACGCGGGCGCGAGGTTCGTCATCCTGGAGTCGTCGAGCCATGCCGCGTCCGCGAGTCCCTTCGCGGCGGCACTGTACGCGAGCGTCTCGCCGCCCGCGCTCAGAACCGCTTGTGGACCGGGCGGTCGGCGGGCGGTCGGACCCCGAGGATCGAGCGGATCATCGCGAGGTCGTCCGGGGTGGTGACCTTGATGTTCCGGGGATCCCCCTCCACGACCACCACCCGCTCGCCGAGCCGCTCGACCACCATGCTGTCGTCGGTGGTGCCGGATGGATCCGCCTCGGCGTAGGCGCGGCGGAGGAGGTCGACCTCGAAGACCTGCGGGGTCTGGACGAGGACGAGGCGGTCCCGCGGCAGCGTCGCCTCGACGAGCCGCGCCGAGGTTCCCTCGCGACCCGCCTCGCCGAGGATCGCGCTCGCGAGGGCGTCGTCCTCCGCGGCGGAGACGGTCGCCTCGCTCACCCGCTTCACCGTGGAGGTGACGGTCAGTCCGGGGATCACCGCGGGGTGCACCTTCGCCGCCTGGAGCACCCGGTCGATCAGCTCGTCGCTTGCCCCGGGTCGCGCCGCGTCGTGGACCGCGACGTGGGTCGCGTCGTCGGGCACCGCCGCGAGGGCGAGCTTCACGGTCTCCCAGCGCTCGACCCGACCGCCCGGCACGATCCGGACGCCATGAAAGGAGAGCGGCGCCCCGTACTTCTCGCGGAAGCCATCGAGATCGTCGGGGGGCGCCGCGACCACGATCGAGGTGACCTCCTCCCGCTTGGTGAAGAGCTCGACCGTGCGGAGGAGGAGCGAGCGACCGCCGAGGTCTTGCGCGAGCTTGTCGCCGGCGCCGAAGCGCCGGCTCGCACCGGCGGCTGGAATGATCGCGCAGATCCTCATCGGGACTCCTTGGACTCGGCACCCGCATCCTGCGCGGCGGTCGGCGCAGCGGTCGGCGCGGCGGGCGGCGCGGCGGGCGGGCTCCACCGCGGCATCGGCGCTGCGATCGGGGCGATCAGGGCGTCGATCGCGAGGGCGGTGCCGTAGTTCGAGCTCCGCTCGAACACGCGGTCGTTCCAGGTGCCGTCCTCGGCGCGGACCTGCATGAGCCGCTCGAGGAGCGCCTGCCGCGCCGTTCCCCGCCAAGGCGGCGGCAGCATCTCGATCGCCTCGCCCGCGGCGCCGTGGGCGAACATGAAGTAGTAGGGCGCAACGCCGTAGGGCGCGACGTGGGTGCCGCCCTTCGCGCGACGCGCGTCGAGCGCCGGCCAGTACGCGAGGAAGGACTCGACGGAGCGGCGGAGGTCCTCCTCGTCGAGGCGTCCCGCGGCGAGGAGCACCGCGTCGCCGCTCACCATCCGACCGATCGCGCCGGGACGCGAGGCGGGATCGACGCCCCCGTCCTCCGCCGCCGAGTAGGCGTAGGTGCCGTCCGGACCGCGGCTCGCCTCGAGCGAGTCGAGCCCGCGGGCGATGAGCTCGTCGGAGACCTCGAAGCCCGCCCGTCGCGCCTCGAGGAGCGACCGCACGCACGGCGCGGTCATGAAGGGTGCCGCGGGGCTCGGCTGCTCGAGCGGGCCGCGCCTGGCGTAGTTCCATCCGCCGACCTCGGGGATCTCGATCGCCGCGAGCCCCGCGAGGTAGAACTCGATCGCCTTCCGACCAGGACCGGCGATCGGCTCGCCGCCCGCGAGCCAGTCCTTCTCCGCGAGCCTCGCGAGGAACCGGAGCCCGTAGGCGTAGCCCCAGCCTCGCACGTCGTAGCCGCCGCGATAGCGCGGGTTCATCAGGGGGTGCTCGATGCCCTCGACGACGAACGCCGCCGCGCGGAGGATCGCCTCGCGCCGCGGCGCATCCTGCTCGACGCCCGGCGCCGCGAGGAGCGCCATCGCGACGATCGCGGTGCCGCCGATGCGGTAGCCGACCGGGATCTCCCCCCGCACGCGGTAGACGCCCTCGTAGGGCCACTGCGCCTTCGGCTCGCCCTCCTGCATCGCGAGGAGCCGCGTGACCGCACGACCGGTCGCCTCGGCGATCGGTTCCGGAAGCCCCGCGGCACGAGCCGCCTCCACCCTGACCGCGAGCAGCGGATCGCCCTCCGACGCCGGCGCAGCGATCGGCGTGGGGGTCGAGGTCGGGGTCGAGGTCGGGGTCGAGGTCGGGGTCGGTTTCTCCTGCGCGAGCGACGCGGTCGGCAGGACCAGCACCGTCATCAGCGGCAGGAGGCGGATCACGCGGGGGATGCGGGGCATGCGGGGCAGACTAGCATCCGCCCCTCCTCACCGTCCCTCTCCTCCACCGATCTTCTCCCGCATGCTTCGGATCATCGCCGGCACCTACCGCTCTCGCTCGCTCGAGAGCCCCGAGGGCGACGACCGCACTCGCCCGATGACCGCCCGCGCGAAGGAGTCGATCTTCGGGATCCTCCGCGGTTGGTTCGAGGACTCGCGGGTGCTCGACCTCTTCGCCGGCGTCGGCACGATGGGTCTCGAGGCGCTGAGCCGCGGCGCCCGCGAGGTGGTGCTCGTCGAGCGTGATCGCGGGGTGCTCGGCTGCCTCCGGCGGAACATCGACTCGCTCGGATGCGGTGACCGCGCCCGCGTCGTGGCGGCGGACGCGATCTCCCCCGCGACGCTCGCGGCGATCACGGGTCCCTTCGACGTGATCTTCATGGATCCGCCCTACGGGCTCATGGAGGAGGAGCGCGACGCCGCCCGCGTCCTCGACGCCGCCTCACGCTGTCGATCGCTCATGGGCGAGAAGGGCTTCCTCGTGCTGCGGCGTCCGCTGCACCGCCGATCGCCGCCACCGCCCGCGCTTCCGGGCTTCGTCGGTCCCGAGGTCCACGAGTACGGGCGCAGCATGCAGGTGCTTCTCTACTGCCCGGCGTGAGGATCGGGCGCAGGGATACTCCGCCTCTCCCGGGAGTCGCGAAGCGACGAGTGGGAGAGTGTCGGAAGACTCAACGCCTCTCCCGCGAGTCGCGAAGCGACGAGTGGGAGAGTGCCCGAATGCTCAGCGCCTCTCCCGCGAGTCGCGAAGCGACGAGTGGGAGAGTGTCGGAAGACTCAACGCCTCTCCCGCGAGTCGCGAAGCGACGAGTGGGAGAGTGTCGGAAGACTCAACGCCTCTCCCGCGAGTCGCGAAGCGACGAGTGGGAGGGTGCCCGAATGCTCAACGCCTCTCCCGCGAGTCGCGAAGCGACGAGTGGGAGAGGCCGCCTCGCGGACGCAGTCCGCGAGGCGGGTGAGGGTGGCACGACTCGCGACGCCCGTCGCTGAGCGCACCGATCGAGACGTCGCGTGTCGATGCAGCACCTCGACCCGCGCGTCGCGCTTCGGACCACCCCCACCGGACTTGTCGCATCGCGACAAGTCCGACTCCCCCGCGTCGCTCCGCTCGCGGGAGAGTGTCGGAAGATTCGACGCCTCTCCCGCGAGTCGCGAAGCGACGAGTGGGAGAGTGTCGGAAGACTCAACGCCTCTCCCGCGAGTCGCGAAGCGACGAGTGGGAGAGGCCGCCTCGCGGACGCAGTCCGCGAGGCGGGTGAGGGTGGTACGACTCGCGACGCCCGTCGCTGAGCGCACCGATCGAGACGTCGCGTGTCGATGCAGCACCTCGACCCGCGCGTCGCGCTTCGGACCACCCCCACCGGACTTGTCGCATCGCGACAAGTCCGACTCCCCCGCGTCGCTCCGCTCGCGGGAGAGTGTCGGAAGATTCATCGCCTCTCCCGCGAGTCGCGAAGCGACGAGTGGGAGGGTGCCCGAATGCTCGACGCCTCTCCCGCGAGTCGCGAAGCGACGAGTGGGAGAGGCCGCCTCGCGGACGCAGTCCGCGAGGCGGGTGAGGGTGGCACGACGCGCGACGCCCGTCGCAGGGCGCACGAGTCGAGACATCGCCACCTCCCGCTCGGCGCTCCCGCCTGTCGCTCCCGCTATCGTCTCCGCCCCCAATGCCCGACTTCGCCGCGAAGTTGCCCGCGTCGCTCGCCGCGAGGACGCGGGACGTCCGCCTGCTCGACGGTCGCGTCCCCGCGCTCCTCGTCGATCCGATCCGCGCCGAGGACGATCGACGCAAGCCACCCATGCTGCTCTGGCTGCACGGTCGCACCGTCGACCGCTTCCTCGACCCCGGTCGCCATCTCCGCTTGATGCGGGCGGGCATCGGCGTCTGCGCGATCGACCTCCCGGGTCACGGCGACCGCTTCGACGCGAGCCTCCAGCGACCGGAGGAAGTCCCCCGCCTCATCCAGGCGACGCTTGATGAGGTGGACTCGGTCACGGCGGCGGCGGTGAAGGAGGGCGGCTTCGATCCCGATCGCCTCGCGATCGGCGGCATGTCTGCGGGCGGCATGGTCACGCTGGCGCGGCTCGGCATGCCGCATCCATTCCGTGCCGCGGTCATCGAGTGCGCGGCGGGGTCCTGGCGGCGGCTTCCGTGGTCGCCGCTCGCCTCGCGGATCGCCCACCTCGACCCGATCGCGCGGGCATCGACCTGGCGACCGATCCCGCTGCTGGCGCTCCACAACGCCGGCGACGAGTGGATCCCCCTCGCGGCGCAGCGGGAGTTCATCGAGGCGATCCGCCCGCGGAGCGCCGACCCGTCCGAGGTCGAGCTCGTCGTCTACGAGAAGACCGGCGCCCCGCAGGAGCACGCGGGCTTTGGTCGCTTCGCCGCCGACGCGAAGGACCGCCTCGTCGCGTTCCTCCGGCGGCATCTTGCCTGACCGACCAGCGGGATCCGAACGCGGAGGCTCAGCCGCGAGGACGACCGAACGACTCGTCGATCGCGTCTGGCTCGAGGGGGCTCCGCCCGCGCCAGATGGCGCTCCCGGCGCCCCGCTGGATGATCCGCTCGAGGAAGGCGTCGTACTCGCGGACGAAGGCGTCGAAGTCGGCGTTGAAGTAGGTCGCGATCACGAGCCGCGACGCTCCGGGTCCGAACGCCCGCCGCCGCGGACCTCCGGTCGCGTGGGCGATGCGGGAGGAGATCGAGCCATCGACCGCGTCCATCAGGAGCCGCTCGAGCCCGCCGCGGTAGCGCCCGCCCTCGCCGTTCACGAGGAACTGCGAGAGCGCCCACAGCTGCGCGTAGTAGGTCAGCAGCCCGCCGGTCGAGCCGGAGAGGAACGCCTGCGGCGGTCGATCGAGCAGGTCCGCGATCGGGATCAGCTCGTCGCGGCGGGCGCGGGCGCGGAGCTCGCCGAACCGCTCGAGGTTCCGCCACGGCAGGAAGACCACCTCGCCGGTCTCGCCATCGACGCGGTGCCCCTCCATGTAGGTCGCGAGCGCCTCCTCGAGCCAGATCGGCAGCGGCTCGCGGAAGACCGACTGGCTGTACTGATGCCAGCCCTCGTGGATCGCGAGGAAGATCGTGTCGGTGCGGCCGAGGTCGTGCAAGACCACCTCGCCGTTGGCGGTGTACGCGCCGCGCCGCAGGCGGAGCATCTTCTGCGCCTCCTCCGCGGAGAGCCTCGCCTGCGTGAAGCGGTTCCATTCGCTTCGGCTTCCGAAGACGTAGGTCCGCATCGGCTCGGTCGGGAGCGGCAGGTCGACGATCGCGGTGCGGTAGTGCTTGAACGCCGACTCCATCGTCTGCGGCAGCAGGTCCTGCAGTTCCTGATCGCGGAGCGTCGAGTGAAGCCGGTAGTTGCGGGTCGCGAGGACGACGCCGCGAAGCCCGCCGCCGATCACCTCGCCCTGCCACGGCGTGACCGTGACCGGCACCGGCATCGACCCCGGCATCTCGCCCGCGGCGACCGCGGAGCCGCCCGCGACGGTGGTCGGCGCGATCGTCGCGCCGGGCGAGGCATTGCTCGACGGCGAGGTCGAGGCGCCCGAGGCACCCGCGGTCGCCGCGTCCTGCCTCGGAGCGGTCGAGGCGGAGGGCGAGCCCGAGCGAGGGGCGCACGCCGCGAGCCACGCCAGCATGACCACGGCGGCGATCGCGCGAGGTCCGAGGTCGTGGCGGCTCATGCGTGAATGGTTGCTCCGATCTCGACCGCTGCCAAGCGGCCGTGGTCAACTCCGTCGCGGACGGGGCGATTCAACTCGGCTCCCTTCCCCCGAGCGCTCCGAGCGCCCGCTGCGCCGCGTCGAGGTCGGCGGCGGCGGCGGCGTGGAGGCGGCGGGTCTCCTCGACCGTCTCCGGCTTCGCCTTGGCGAGATAGCCGGGATTCGAGAGCTTCGCCTCGAAGCCGGAGACCTGCCCGCGCCGCTGGGCGATGAGCTTCTCGAGCCGCGCCCGCTCGCCCGCGAGGTCCCCCGCCTCGACGAGCCCGTCGAGCCAGACCTCGCTCCCCTCGAAGGCGATCGCCGCGGCGCCCGCGGGCGGCGTCGCGCCCGCGCCGAGCGATTCGACGACCTCCAGTCCCGCGAGGTGCTCGACCAGCCCGCCCGCCGCGCGGGCGAGCGCCTCGACCGAGGGGCTCACGAGGAGCCGAAGCTTCTTCTTGGGCGGCACGTTCCGCTCGCCGCGGAGCGTGCGGACCAGCGAGACCAGGGTGCGCACCCGCTCGAAGGTCGCGACCGCGTCGTCGTCGTCGAGCGACGCGTCGATCGCCGGCCACGCGGCGGTCGCGACGAGCGGCGAGTCGGCGAGCGGGAGCCCCCGCAGACCGCCGGGACCGGTCGCCCGCAGGTGCGGCCAGAGCGCCTCGGTGACGAAGGGACAGACCGGGTGCAGCATCCGCAGCAGGACCTCGAGCACGCTCCGCAGGACCTGCCGCTGCCGCGCGTCGTCGCGCACGCTCGGCTTGATCGCCTCGAGGTACCAGTCGCAGAAGTCCCGCCACGCGAAGTCGTAGAGGACCTCCGCGACCTGACTGAACTGGAACTCTCCGAGGGAGGCGTCGAGGCGGGCGAGCGCCCGCCGCACGACCGCGAGGATCCAGCGGTCCTCGAGCCGAGTGCCCGAGGGGAGCCGCGCGCCTGAAGGCGATGCCGCGGGACCCTCGCCCGGCGCCTGCTCGAGGATGCCCACCGCGAAGCGCGTCGCGTTCCAGAGCTTGTTCGCGAAGTTGCGGCCGCCGTCGAAGCGGCTCGAGGTGTTGCGGGCGAGCGGTCGGTCGGCGCTCGGCGTGGCGAGCCCGCTCGCGGCGCCGAAGGCGCTCGTCATGAAGCGACCCTTCGCCTTGGGGCTCTCGACGACCGGCTCCGCGACGACGTGCCCCGAGGGGCTCCGCGTCCACGGCGGCGTGAAGGTCTCGCCGGTGTGCGGGCAGACCATGTCGACCGGGATCCGCACGTCCTGCGTGCTGGTCGTGAGCTGCACGAGCGTGAAGCGGAGGGCGTCCGCGCCGTGACCGTGCACGATGTCCCGCGGGTCGAAGCCGTTGCCGAGCGACTTCGACATCTTCTGCCCGTGCCCGTCCTGGATCATCGCGTGGATCAGGACGTCGCGGAACGGCAGGCGACCGCCGTGGAGATGGCGGTTGAACATCACCATGCGGGAGACCCACAGGGTGATGATCTCCCGCGCGGTGCAGAGGACCGAGCTCGGGTTGAAGGTCTCGAGCAGACCGAGCGTCTCGGGGAACCTCGCCGGGGTGGGCCAGCCCATCGTCGAGAGCGGCCAGAGCGCCGAGGAGAACCAGGTGTCGAGCACGTCCTGGTCCTGGGCGTAGCCGGCCTTCGCGAGGTCCGCGGCGAGCGCGGTCTCCTTCGCCTCGCCGAGCTCGGTCGGGCTCGGCACGCAGACGAGGTGCTCGAAGGTGCCGTCGGGAAGCGCCCGGACCATCTCGGCGGCGCCGCGCTCGCTCCAGGCGCCTCGGAAGGGCGTGCCCTCGCCCGCGGCGCGGGCGACGACCGCCGCCGGAATCCCGAGCGATGCCGCGTCGCCGCGGCGGCTCCAGACGGGGATGCGGTGCCCCCACCAGAGCTGCCGGCTGATGCACCAGTCGCGGAGGTTCTCGTGCCAGGTCTGGAAGGTGCGGGCGTAGCGATCCGGAGAGAACCGGAGTTCCCCGTCGCCCGGCGTCGCCGGCAGCGCCTGCGCCGCCGCAGGAAGCGAGCCCTGCACCTGATCGCCCGCCATCGCCCGCAGCGCCGCGCCGGCGAGCCGCGGATCGGTGACCCGCACGTACCACTGGTCGCTCAGCCACGGCTCGATCGGCACGTGGCTTCGGTAGCTGTGCCCCACCGCGTGCTCGTACTCCCGCACCTCCTCGAGCAGTCCCTTCGCGCGGAACCACTCGACGATCGCCACTCGGGCGTCCTCGCGCGACAAGCCCACGAACGCCCGCGCGGTCGGCGAGACGTCGGCGAAGCCGTGGCGGTCGGAGATCGCCCCGTCCGGACCGAGCACGTTCACCACCGCGAGGTCATGGCGGCGCCCGATCTCCCAGTCGTTGGGATCGTGCGCGGGCGTCACCTTCAGGAATCCGGTCGCGAACGACGCCTTCGGATCGCCGGGGTCTCCCCCGAGCGACGCGGGCATCACCACGAACTCGTCCTCGACGATCGGGATGATGCGGTCGACGATCGGCAGCCGCACCCGCTTGCCGCGGAGCGACGGCGCCCGCGGATCCCGGGGGTTCACCGCGACGGCGACGTCGCCGAGCATCGTCTCGGGTCGCGTCGTCGCGACGACGACCACGCCGGATCCGTCCTCGAGGGGGTACTTGAGGTAGTGCATCCGTCCCGCGACGGTCCGCATCTCGACCTCGTCGTCGGCGAGCGCCGTCTGGGTGACGGGGTCCCAGTTCACGAGGCGCTTGCCGCGGTAGATGAGCCCCTCGGAGAAGAGCCGGAAGAACGCCGTGCGCACCGCGGCGGTGCAGACGGGATCCATGGTGAAGCGGGTCCGCTCGAAGTCGCAGGAGCAGCCGAGGTCCTCGAGCTGCCCGATGATCGTCGCCTCGTACTCGTCCTTCCACTCCTGCACGCGGGCGATGAAGCGGTCGCGACCGAGGTCCTGCCGCCGGATCCCCTCGCGGAGGAGCCGCTTCTCGACGACCGTCTGCGTCGCGATGCCCGCGTGGTCGGTGCCCGGCATCCAGAGCGTCGGGTGACCGAGCATGCGCCGCCAGCGCACGAGGACGTCCTGCAGCGTGTTGTTCAGGGCGTGCCCGAGGTGAAGCGCCGCGGTGACGTTGGGCGGCGGGATCAGGACCGCAAAGGGCGGTCGCGCGGGATCAGCGCCCGCACCCGGGACGGCGTGGAAGCAGCGGGCGTCGCGCCATCGCGCGCGGACCTGCGGCTCGCACTCGGCGGGGTTGTAGGATTTCGCGAGCCCCCCGCTCGACTCCCGCGCGGCGGCGGATCGCGGCGAGTCCGCCGAGGACGGGTCCGAGCGTGAGGACGAGGCATTCGAGGACATGCTCGCGGAGTCTACCGGCGCCCGCGCCACGGACGCGGTGCGCCGGGTCCCTCGTCGCGGCAGTCGTCGCGCTCCTCTCGTGGCGCGTCTCGGTCGTCCTTCCCGTCTCGGTCGGGTTCCTTGGAGGGTGCGGCGGCGATGCGCCGCCTCCGGCGACGGCGCCCCCGGCGCTCGACGCCAAGGCGCGGGAGACGGCGATCGAGGCGATCCGGATGCGGCTCCTCGAGCGGAACCTCGCCGAGGCGACGGCGGTCGCGCAGGCGCTCGTCGAGCGGTCGCCCGAGGATCCCGCCGCGAACGTCTGGAGCGCCCGCGTCCTCGTCGCGCTCGCCGCCGAGCCCGCGACGAGCGAGGAGGAGCGACGGAGGCTGATCGCGGATGCCTCGCGGCAACTCGAGGTCGCGATCGCCGGGGGCGTCGATGATCGGGAGACGCTCGCGGTCGCGGCGTCCTGCGACGAGGCGATGGGCGAGTTCGACCGCGCGACGGCGCGCTGGCGGCAGCTCGTCGCGCAGCATCCGGAGGACTCCGTCGCGGTCGCTCGGCAGGGGCTCGCGATCGCCCGTGCGGGTCGCCTCGACGAGGCGCGGGAGCTGCTCGAGGACGCCGTTCGTCGCTTCGACGAGGACGCCCTCGTCCTCGCGGCGCTCGGGGAGGTCCGCCTCGAGCAAGGCGACGAGACGGGGCTCCTGCTCTTCGCCGACGCTCGACGGCTCGATCCGTCGGCGACGGCGCTGCGAGTGCGCGAGGCGGTCTGGCAGCGCCGTCTCGGTCGCCCCGCGGAGGCGGTCACGCTGCTCGCGGCGCTTCCCGACTCGGAACGGGTGACGCCCGCGGTCGCCCGCGAGCTCGCCGCCTCGTGGCGGGCGCTCGGCGAGCCCCGCAAGGTCGCGGAGGTCTTCGAGGCAAGCGCCCGCTCCTCGCCCCGCTCGATCGCGCCGTGGCTCCTCGCCGCGGAGGCGTGGCTCGACGCGGGCGAGCCCGGTCGAGCCCTCGAGGCGATGGAGATCGCGAACTCCATCGATCCATCGGACGCGGAGCTCGCGCGGCTTCGCGAGCGACTGCGACCGGGCTGATCCGCGCCGCCTCTCAGCGGATCGCCCGACCGCCGTCCACGCGGATCGTCGTGCCGGTGACGAAGGACGCCTCGAGCAGCGCCCACGCCATCGCCTCCACCGCCTCGCGGGGCGTGCCGCTGCGACCGAGGGCGATCCGCTTCTCGTAGGCGGCGATCTCCTCGCTCCGTGCATCCTCAGGCCAGAGCATCGCCCCGAGCGCGACCCCGATCACCCGCGTCGAGGGCGCCAGCTCCGCCGCGAGGATCTCGACGAGCCCCGCCATCGCCGCCTTCGAGAGGAGATAGCTGCTCCATCCGACCCGCGGACGACCCTGCGAGTGCGCGTCGAGGGGAAGGACGACCGCCGGTCGTCCGGGCATGGTCGATCGCTCGAGGCGAGGTCGGAGCGCCGCCGTGAGCCGCAGCGGTCCGACCGCGTGCACCTCGAGGTCGCGGCGGACTCGCAGCGGGTCGAGGCTCGCGAGGTCGCTCGGCTCGTAGGTGCTCGCGTTGTGCACCACCCCATCAAGCGGGTCGGGGCCGATCGCGCCGACGAACTCCTCGATCGCTCCCTCCTCGCCGAAGGAGAGCGCGTGCAGGTCGACCCGCGCGAGGGGATCCGCCTGCATCACCCCGCGCCGCGTCTCCTCGAGCGAGGGCACCCCGCGCGACGAGGTGAGCAGGAGGTCGCACCCCCGCCGCGCGAGCTCGACCGCGAGCGCCCGCCCGAGCCGTCGGGATGCGCCGGTCACGAGGATGCGGGGTCGGTGGCTCACTGCAGCGGGCCCGCGGGATCGTTCTCGGGAGGCTTCGCGACCTCGAGCCGCCGACCGGCCTCGGTCCAAGGATCGACCGCAGCCCGGCGCCGCGGATGGTCCGCGGCGACCCTTCCCTTCGCGCGGACGATGATCCGCCGGAGGGCGAGAAGGACGACGAGGACCACGAGCAGGACGATCCCGAGCTCGAGCACGAGCGCCGGCGCGGTCCTGACCTCGGCGAACTCGGCGATCTCGGCGACCTCGGCGACCTCACCGCCGGAGGTCTGCCCGCTCCATCCGATCGGGGTCGGCATGAGACGAGTGTACGGGCGGAGGCAGACCCGCTCGGGCTCTACAATCCGCCCGCCTCGCGACGAGGGACGTCTCCCACCGCGCGGCGGCTCGAACTGAACTCACGCCTCGACCGCATGCCGGGCGCCGCCACCCCGAGACCCCGCCGCCGACGACGCTGGCTGATCGCCATCGCGGTCCTTCTCCTCGCGTGCTACCTCGGTCTTCCCCGCCTCGGCGGCGTGATCGTGGCAGGACAACTGGATCCGATCCTCGGGGGCGAGGTCTCGATCCGCCGGATCTGGCCCGTCGACTGGGGCGCCGGCTGGGTCGTCGAGGACCTCGAGATCCGGGCGCCGGGGTGGACGGGCGACGCGGCGGAGGTCGTCCGCCTCGACCGGGTCGTGGTCAACGTCGACCGCTCGACGCTCCTCTCCGGATCTCCCCGCATCCTCGACGTCACGATCGATGGCGGACGGCTTCGCCTCGCCGAGGATCCGCAGGATCCGGGTCGCCTCAACGCCCTCGCCCTGCGCCCCTCGCCGGAGCCAAGCGACGCGCCGGGGCCCTCGCTGATCACCGTCGCCCGGCTCGAGGTCGAGTCGGGCACCGAGGAGGATGGCGCGTGGACCTCCGCGGGCTCCCGGTGGTTCTCCGGCTCGGTGCGCACCGAGCCGGACCGGCCCACCCACCGCGAGATCATCCTGTTCGAGGTGGACGCGCAGGGCGAGCGGCTGCCGCAGGCGCTCGTGCTGCACGGAGGCGTCGATGCGGGCGACCTCCGCGCCGAGATCCGCCTCGACCGGCTTGATCTTGGTCCGGAGGGTCTCCGCATCGCCCCGCCTTCGGTGCGGGCATGGTGCGAGGAGCTCGAGCTCGACGGCGAGGTGGCGTCCTTCATCCTCGACTGGAGACCCGGCGAGCGGCTCGGGGCGAGGCTCGACATCAGCGACCTCTCGCTGCGGCTTCCGGACCTCGGCGGCGAGGCGTGGGCGCGCTTCCGCGGCGGTCGCATCGAGGCGCTCGTCCCGCCGCCCCGCATGCGGGTCACCGAGGGGGCGATCGTCTTCGACGGCGACGAGCTTCGCTTCGAGGGATTCGAGGGGGTGCTCGGCGACTCGCCCACCGAGGCGCTTGGCGTCCCCTTCGGACTCGCGTTCGCGATCGACCTCGGCGGGCTCACCGCTCCGGGCATGTCGTGGGCGGATCGCTGGCAGCTCTTCGACGAGACGATCAAGGCGGCGCCCTTCGACCTCGGGCTCGCGATCCGCGACTTCAAGAGCAGCCTCCGCGACTCGACGATGCCGCCCGGAGACGGCGAGGCGCCGCTCGACCTTCCGCTCGCCGCGGCGAAGGTGCTCGAGAACCTCAGCGCGACCTCCTGGTCGCTGCAGATCGAGGTCGACCTGCACCGCGATCCGCCGCTCGCGTTCGCCGACGGTCGTGCGGTCGCCTCGCCGGTCAAGGCGTCCGGTCAGCTCACGCTCAAGGAGGGTCGCGGCTCCTACTTCCGCTTCCCCTATCCGCTCCGCGAGGTCGCGGGCTACATCACCTTCGAGGACGACGAGGCGACCATCGAGTACCTGCGCGGGCGCGGCGAGACCGGCGCGGACATCCTGCTTCGCGGGACGATCCTCCAGCCCGACGACGACGTCTCGATCGACCTGACGATCTCGAGCCCCAACGTCCCCACCGACGAGTTGCTCGAGGACGCCCTCGAGCCTGGTCCGCGCCGCCTGCTGACCACCCTCTTCGACCGGCGCGAGCACGCCCGCTTCGGGGCGATGGGACTGCTCGCGACGCCGGAGGAGGTGCGGCGGGCGGAGGTCGAACGGCATGAGGTCGCCCGGCGCCTCGCCGACGCGCCCTCGGAGGAGGCGCGGCGCGAGCTCGAGGACCGCCGCGCGTGGCTCGACGCCCGGATCGCGGCGGGCGCGTTCGAGCTCGGCGGACGGGTGTCGCTGAACCTGCGCCTCGAGCAGGGGCTCGGCGCCGACGCGCCGCTCATCACCACCGGCACCATCGGGCTCACCCGCGCCGGCGTGATGCTCGAGGGCTTCCCCTACCCCGTCACGGTGCTCGGCGGGGAGATCCGCGTGGAGGACGAGTCGATCGGACTCTCGGGCGACCATGGTCTTCCCTTCGTCACCCCCGGCGGCGGTCTCGGCCGCATCACCGGCGTCATCGGGATTCCCCGCATGCCCCGCGATCCGGCGAGCGACGAGGACCCGCCGCGGCGCTTCGAGCCGCGGCTGCGGGTAACCGTCGCGGAGGACCGGATCTCGCCGCCGCTGCTCGCGGCGATTCCTTCGCCCTCATGGATGGACGAGGTCGAGGTCGCGGCCGGCGCGTCCGCGCAGGGATGGCACGACCTCGTCGATGCGTCCGGTCGCGTGGACCTGCACGGCGAGGTGACGCCCGGCGCCGACGGCGTCGAGCCGGAGTGGGCGTTCACCGCGATCCTGCGGGAGTGCTCCGTCGCCCCACGACCGGCGCTCGTCGAGACCCTCGCGGAGATCGGGCTTCGATGGCCGCAAGGTCAGGGCGTCGTGCGGGGAGCGGGCGAGGTCCGGCTGCGACCGGGTCTCGTCGAGTGCGACCGCATCGTCGCGGTCCTGCCGCAGGCACGAGGCGAGGCCCCGATCTCGCTCTCGGGTCGGATCCTGCCCCGCGAGGACGCCCTTGACCTCCGCCTGGCGGCGCGGGGTCTCGACGCCGCGACCTGGCTCGAGGCGACCGCCGACGCGCCCGATGAGTCGGGCGAGGATGGCATCGACTGGATCGCCCGCCGCGCCGAGGGATGGCTCGACGTCGACCTCCGCTTCGACCAGACCTCGGAGCGCGGCGAGGGTCTCTCCTCGCTCCGGACCACGACCCACGTCGTCGCGGGGCAGGTCGAGATCGACGTCCCGGAGTCGCCGGGGTCGCCGCCGCCTCGACTTCGGCTCGCGCTCGAGGAAGGGGCGATCGACCTCTCGCGCGGCGGCGTGGACTTCCACGGCGCCGCGATCTCGCTCGCCTCGGCGGTGGGGTCGGAGGGTCGCATCCGCTTCGACGGCGGACGGTCCGGCGACGACTCGGCGTGGGCGCTCCGGGTCGAGTGGATCGACGGCGACCTCGACGGTCTCGCCGCCGCGATCGCCACCGATGAGTACCTCGGGATCGCCGGCGACGCATGGGACTCGCTCTCGCCCGCGGGGCGCTTCGACGCCCGCTTCGCGATCACCGCCGAGACCGACGCGGAGGACTTCGCGGTCGAGCTCGCGGCGCGCGACGCGAGCGTGCTGCTTCACGGCGAGCTGATCCGGCTCTCGAGCGAGCGTCCCGGTCTGGTCCGCTCGCGCGACGAGTCGATCCTGGTGGACACCGGTCGGCTGCGGGTGGGCGACGATCGCTCGACCCTCGTGGAGCTGCTCGCCACCGTGTCGCGCACCGATCCCCGCACCGCCGAGGTGAAGGGCACGGTGGAGTTCGCCCGCCTGCCGAGCGACGGGCTCGCGGTGCTGCCGCCCTCGATCCGCGCGGAGGTCGACCGCCTCGAGCTCTCCTCCACCGGTCCGGTGCGGATCGAGCAGGTCAATCTGCTCGCCGCCTGGGCGACGGAGTCGCCGCTCGAGTCGCCGAGCGACCTCGATCTCGCCGCGCTCGTCCGCACCCGCGGCACCGGCTTCGAGGCGGGACTCCGCTTCCGCGAGGTCGATGCCGAGGCGTCGATCCGCGCGGTCCGCACGGCGGATCGCCCGCTCGAGGTGGAGGCGGAGATCCTCGCCGATCGCGCGGTGCTCCTCGACCGCGAGCTCGCCGACGCCTCCGCGCGACTTCGCTTCGACGAGCGGGACCGCTCGCTCCGCGTCGACGCCATCGAGGCCCGCCTCTACGAGGGCTTCCTGACCGGAACCCTCGTCGCCGACCTCGCCTCCCGCTCGTACTCGCTCACCGCGGTCCTCGACGAGGTCGAGGTCGGGCAGCTCATCGACGGCGAGCCGCTCCCGGACTCCGAGCCGAGACCGGAGCGGGGCTTCTCCGCCGGTCTGCTTCGGGGGCGTCTGGCGATCGAGGGGTGGTTCGGGGATCCTGCCCCGAGTCCCTTCCGGGTCGGACGGGGGCGCATCCGGATCGAGAAGGGCGCCCTCGCGAAGGATCCGATCCTCATGCGCCTGCTCCAGATGTCCCAGCTCACGCTGCCCCTCAACGACGCGATCGCCGACGCGGACATCCGCTTCCACATCGAGGACGACCGGCTGGAGTTCGAGCGCTTCGCGCTCGCCTGCGACACGCTCCGCCTCGACGGCGCCGGCACGCTCGACCTCGCCTCGATGGAGCTCGAGACGAACTTCACCGCCCACGGCACGCTCCCCGGCGTGAGCGACCTGCTCTCGCCGCTCGCCGGTCTGCTCTACTCGATCGACATGACGGGTCCGCTGGCGGATCCCGACATCTCGCTTCGACCGCTCCCGGTCTTCTCGACCCCCTCGCCGCCGCCCCGCTCGCTCTCCCGCTCCGCGTCCGGTCCCTCGACCAAGGTCTCCCCATGACGCCCTCTCCCTCCCGCGACGATCCCGCCGTCAGGCACGCCGAGCAGTGGCTCGCCGAGCGCCATCCGGAGCTCGGCGGCCGCCAGCTCGCCTTCGCCGCGCAGCTCGCGGCGGTCGCCTCGAAGATGATCCACGACGGCGCCGACCTCGGGCAGCTCAAGCTCGTCGCAAGCGCGGTCAAGGAGATGCGTCACGCCTACCGCGTCTTCAACCGCTTCCGCGGCGTCCGCAAGGTGAGCATCTTCGGCTCCGCCCGGACCCCTGCGGCGCATCCCGACTACGCCGCGGCGCGGGAGTTCGGGCAGCGCATCGCCGCCGAGGGGTGGATGGCGATCACCGGCGCCGGCGGAGGCATCATGAAGGCCGGTCACGAGGGACCCTCCCGCGACGCGTCCTTCGGGCTCTCGATCAACCTGCCCTTCGAGACCAACGCGAACGAGGTGATCCTCGGCGACTCGAAGCTCATCAACTTCCGCTACTTCTTCACCCGCAAGCTGATGTTCGTGAGCCAGTCCGACGCGTTCGCGGTGCTTCCGGGCGGCTTCGGGACGCAGGACGAGCTCTTCGAGTGCCTCACCCTGATCCAGACCGGCAAGAGCCCGATCGTCCCGGTGGTGATGCTCGAGGGCGCGGGCGGCGACTACTGGAGGAACTGGGCGGCGCACGTGCGGCACGACCTGCTGCGCCACGGCTGGATCAGCCCCGAGGACGTGGACCTCTTCCGCATCGCGGCGACGCCGCAGGACGCGACCGAGGAGATCGTCCGCTTCTACCGCGTCTACCACTCGAGCCGCATGGTGGGTCCGCGCCTCGTGCTTCGGCTGCGGCATCCGATCGCCCCGGTGCACCTCGCCGCGCTCCGGGAGGAGTTCGCGCCGCTGCTTGCCGAGGGCGAGTTCGTGCAGGGACCGATGCTCGCGGGCGAGGACGAGCTGGCGGAGCTCCCCCGCCTCTCCTTCGTCCACAACCGTCGGCACTTCGGCCTGCTGCGCCGCCTCATCGACCGCCTCAACGCACTCGAGCCGGCATGAGCCTCCGCACGCGGGCGATGGTCCTCGCCGCGCTCGCCCTCGCGGCGGGCTGCGCCGCGCCGAGCCCGACCGCCGAGCCCGCCTCGCCCGCGGAGCCCGATCCCCTCGCGCCCGCGCAGCCGAGCGGCGAGACGCGGGTCGGCATCGAGGTCCGGCGCTGGTTCGTGCAGGCGGACCCAGTTCGTCTCGCGTCGGCGATCGCGGCGTTCCGCGACGACGCCGGAGGGATCGACCCGCCGCCTCGACCCGTCGATGGACTCGTGATCGCCCGGGGACCCTCGAGCGATCTTCCTCGCCTGCTCGAGTCGCTCGGCGGAAGCCGCACCGACCTCCGGATCTGGCATGGGCAGGCGACCGACTGGCGGGAGCTCGAGGGCGCGAGCCTCGCGGTGCCGGTCGTGGTGATGCTCGACGGTCGCCCGCGGGCGATCGCGGACGGTCGGCTCTCGCTGCAGCTCCGCGGATGGTCGATTCCGATGGAGGATGGCGCCGCGTGCGAGGTCGAGCTCGGGCTGCGCTGGCGGCCCGCCCGCCGCGCCGCGGTCACGCTCGAGTCGCCCAAGGAGCGACCGGGACAGTGGGTGGGCAAGCTCGCCCGCCTCGAGGCGCTCGGGCGGGACGAGGTCCTCGTGATCGCCCCGGATCTTCCGATGCCGCAGGACGTGGGTCCTCCGGTGCAGTCCCCGCCGCCGATCGGCCGATTGCTGCTCGCCGAGTCGCCGGGCGACGGGGTGCCGCTGCTGGTCATCTGGCCGAGCCTTCCCGATTGGCTCTTCCCCGACGATCCGACCGCGGCGGGAGTCCCGACGGCGCCGTGACCGCTCGGTCTCCGGCGCCGCCCCTACCATCCCGCCCGCGATGTCGACGCCCGTCGCCAAGCCACGCCGCTTCATGCTCCGACCCCCGGGGCCGCGCCCGAAGGCTTCCCGCCGCCGCCTGCGCCGCGTGGCGATGCTGCCGGCGCTCCTCACCCTTGGGAACCTCCTCTGCGGCTTCGCGGCGATCCACTTCGCGGCGAAGCCGGTCGCCCCGACGGGAGTCTTCGGCTGGAGCACGCTCACCGTCGCGGGAAGCCTGATCTTCGTCGGGATGTTCTTCGACGCGATCGACGGGCTCGTCGCGCGGCTGGTCAGGTCGACCTCGGTCTTCGGAGCCAACCTCGACTCCCTCGCGGACGTGGTCACCTTCGGCGTGGCGCCGGCGTTCATGATGCTCCGCCTCGTGAGCCACTACTACGGTCCCGACGGCGCCACGGCGATCATGGGACCCGAGGTGGACTCGGTCTACGCGCGGGCGGCGTGGGCGATCGCGGCGGTCTACATCTGCTGCACGGCGCTCCGGCTTGCCCGGTTCAACGCCGAGCAGTCCGCCCAGGACTCCGAGGAGGCGCACCGCTCCTTCCGCGGGCTGCCCTCGCCGGGCGCCGCGGGAACGGTCGCGAGCCTCATCGTGCTGCACCAGCACCTGCTCGCGACCACCACGGCGCCGGCAAAGGAGATCCTCATCGCCCGCGCCTCCGCGGCGGTCATCCCGGCGATCACGATCCTCGTCGCGCTCGCGATGGTCTCCCGCCTGCGGTACGCCCACGTGACCAACCGCTACGTGCGGGGTCGGCACGACTTCGCGCGGGTGGTCAAGATCGTGCTGCCGCTCGCGGTGGCGGTCTGGTTCCCCCAGATCAGCCTCGCGATCGGGTTCACCATCTACGCGCTGACGGGACCCTTCCACGCGCTGGCGAGGCGCCTGCGCCGCGAGACGCAGGCAGCGCCGCCGCCGCCGGCGTGACCGGGACGTCGGATGCGAACGGCGCTGGTCAGACCATCAACAGCGCGGGGTGCTCGAGCAGCCGCTTGAACGAGCCGAGCCATGCGGCGCCGGTAGCGCCGTCGATCACGCGGTGGTCGAGGCTCAGCGTCGCCTGCATCTCGTGACCGACCGCCAGCGCGCCGTCGCGGACGACCGGCTGGGCGATCGCCGCACCGCAGGCAAGGATCGCGCTGTTGGGCGGGTTGATCACCGCGGTGAAGTGCTCGACCCCGAACATCCCAAGGTTGCTGATGGTGAAGGTCGAGTCCGCCATGTCCTCGACGGAGAGTCCCTTGGTGCGGGCCTTCTCGGCGAGCGTCCGGGTCTCCTCGCTGATCCAGCGGAGGCTCTTGCGGTCG
>Ga0194132_10004465_pt1 | contig 23745 bp, 26 predicted proteins | sample TA2KigOf80mmetaG_FD_148612 | JGI IMG/M metagenome (GOLD analysis project Ga0194132, IMG submission 148612) | Freshwater microbial communities from Lake Tanganyika, Tanzania - TA2015054 Kigoma Offshore 80m | ecosystem: Environmental > Aquatic > Freshwater > Lake | place: Tanzania: Lake... | reverse complement strand
GATCAGTTCGTCTTGAAATTCCGCGGCGGAAAACTCGAACTCGCCCTGCCGCACCGCGTTCTTGCGCGTCCGTTTGCCCGACAACAGGTCCTTGACCGATATGCCGCCGATACCGCTCGCGCGCGCCGCTTCGTATTCGCTACGCAGATGATCGAGCATGTCCTCGGCCGCCGTATCGCGCGGCTCGAACGACTTGCACGCCATTTCAGAGATCAAGTACCGATTGTCTTTTGGAATGACCGACAACGGCAATGCCGGTCCACGGGCCGCCAGGGCGCCGGTATCGATGCAACGCGCCAAAAAAGACCGGCTGAGCGCGTCGAAATCGAGCGCACGCGTTTGTCGGTAGCCGTTGCGCATGCTGCCGTGAAACAGCAGACAATCCACGTAGAAGCGGTACAGCCCCCAGATCAGGTGATCGATCGAGGAAATGCGCCCCGTCGGCCGGCCGTGGGCATAACCTGGAATCTTCCTCACATCGTAAGGATGCTTGCCCGGCGCCGGAACGGCTTCCCAGTAATACCGGAAGAATCCTTCCGACATGGCCGCTTCGTGCGATAACAATAACAATTGATTGAGTGTCGCCCGCGACATCGGCTCCTGGTCAATGCGGGCCAGCGTCTCGAACACGACAGGCGGCGCGGATGGCTGGAGCCAGGACTCTATGCCCCCGGTATTTCCGGCGAAGATCGCCAGTCGCTCGCGAAGATCCTGTTGGCTCATCGGTGCCCCGTTTTCCAACCACGCGTCGGCACCATCAAGCTATCATTCCCGACCGCCGACGGCCATGTCGCATCTGCCGTGATCGGCTATGCTAAGCACCGCACGGACTCACCTAATGGCACCTCCGTCATCTCCTCCATCTTCTCGATTGATTTCTCGACCAATTTTGTCGGATGACGAATGGCTGCGCGTTCTCTCTGCTTATGGCGAACCGCAACGGCACTATCACACCTGGAATCATATTCTCGCTGTCCTGGCGGCTGCTGACGGCTTGGCCTGCGATGTCGCTGCGCCGGTCGGATTCTAATTGGCCAGCATTTATCACGACATCGTTTACATTCCCGGCAAGAGTGACAATGAAGCTCGTAGCGCCGACACTTTGCGCACCGCGCACGCGGCCGGCCATGTCAGTGCTTCGCTATCCGATTTCGCGGCCGCAATTGCGCTCATCGAGAGCAGCGGTGGCGAAGGGCTCGAGACATCTGACGGCCGCTTGTTCTGGGATGTCGACCGCAGCATCCTTGCCACCGAGCGCCAAGCGTATCTCGCTCATGCAGCTGCCGTAAGACGCGAATTCTCGATGTACCCTGATCTCATCTACCAGATGGGTCGCAAGAAATTTCTCAAGTCAGAGTTGGCGAGGGACACCATCTTTAGAACCGTACACTATCGGGGCGACGCCGAACGTCGTGCGCGCGACAATATCGCCGCGGAGATCGAGTCACTTTGACTGCTGGGATTGCCGCCGAAATTCCGGCGCCGGCAGCCCGCCGACGCCCCAGTTGGCAAGTTCGACCTCATCGATCACGACATGCGTGAGTGCCGGGGGCTTGTTCAGGACCTGCGCCAGCAAGTCCGTGACGCCTTTGATAAGCACGGCTTTCTGCCGATCGGTCACTCCCTCGCGGGTGACCTTGATATTCACATAGGACATCCGAACCTCCTCGGTTAAATTAAGTCAAAATGAAAGACCTTGGCGATGATCCGCCAGGCGCCGTCCACGCGAACGAACGACAGGAAATCGGTGAATTGTTTGGGGCCGATTGCGCATGACGCTCGCACAAATGCGGTGACCGGTCCGGCAAATTCGATTGCGTCGATCTTGTCGCGTCGAGTTTCACCGCGACTGGCGGGGGACGGACGATTGGCGACAATCGGCAGGTACACGTCCATGCCAAGATGCGTGAGCTCGCCCTCGGTCGCGCACGAGTATCGCGCCAGCGGATGAAAGACCCGCGCCAGCCTGGACGCGTCACTGTGATAGAGGCCGTCAAAATAGTCGTATATGACGGCGGTGATTTCAGCCTCGCGCGGGTCCATATTATACATCCTCTATGCCAAGCCTTCAGCGCGCAGCGCGGCGCGAACCGCGTCACGCTTGGCGATGCGGCTCCAATGCTCGCCGAGCTTCGGCCACTTGTCGTAGCCGATGCCGGTGGGTTTCACCCATCCGCCGATGACGAACAAATAAGGGTCGGCGATCGAGTAATCCTGTCCGAGCAGATATGGTCGACCATCCGCGAGTGCCGCTTCGAACACATCGAGTTGCCGGCCGATCGCCGCGGGGGCTCCGGCTTTCTCGGCGGCGGAAGCGTCGGCGTGGAACAACGGTCCAAAGGCCTTGTGCAGCTCGGCCGAGATGACGTTGAGGTGTTCCTGCAACCTCGCGCGCTCGATCGTACCGGCGGCTGGCGCGAGATTGGACTTTGGGTTCTGGTCGGCGAGATATTGGATCACGGCCGGTCCCTCGGTCAGAACGACGCCGGATTTGATCTCCAACGCCGGAACATAACCTTTGGGGTTGATAGCCCTAAAGTCGGCGCCGGTTTCGGTGACCTTGGTTTTCAAATCGACCCGGACAAGGTTGAACGGTAGGCCAAGTTCGCGAAGGACAATATGGGGCGATAGCGAACAGGCGCCAGGCGAGTAGTAGAGTTTCATCGTGAAGTCTCCTGTGTGTTGACGATGTGGCGCCGATATGGGGTAATACTTACGGAAACGCACTAACTATCTTTTGGTAACCAGCACTTTCGAGTTTCCGTCCGGTAACCAGGATTTTTCGCCATGGCCCTCAAGGTTCGCAAAAACAGGACGCCGCCGCCGATGCCGTCGTGCCCGTTGACCGAGTGCATGTCGCTCTTGGGAGGCGCATGGACACCGAACGTGCTTTGGTATTTGAGCGGCGGGCCGCGCCGGTTCGGCGAACTCAAAGTCGATATCCCGAGCATTTCGGCAAAGGTCCTGAGCGCGCGTCTGCGTGGGCTCGCGACCAAAGGAGTCATCGAACGTACCGTCATGCCGACCTCGCCACCGTCGGTCGAGTACGCACTGACGCCGCTGGGTCAGGAGTTGGTCCCCGCGATCAAGGCGATCGTGTCGGTGGGCCACAGGCTCAAGAACCGCGCAATGCGTGCGCCGTCGACGCCGCGCAATTGACGACGATTACTTGATCGTGATCGCTTCGTAGACCGGCACGCGATTGCGGATGGCGAGACCCTGGACGCGTCGCGATACGCCGAACAGATCGAAGGTCTCGGTCAGAAAAATGGCCGGCGCGTCGTCACGATAGGCGCCGGCGAGTTCCCGCAACATCGTCTCGCGCGTTTCGAGATTCATTTCCTCGCCCGCGGCCACCAAGAGGTCGGTGATATCGCGGTTGCAATAGAACGGGTTCGGCTTCAGGCACGAGTAGACTTCCATCGGGCGCTGCACGTCGTTGTAAGGCGCTGCGTTCCAACCCAGCACGAAGCCGTCCGTCTCTGGCCCCCATTCGCCCGACAAATAACGTGAGTACCATGTCGCGAAGGTGATCTGGCGAAGGGTCACCTTCACCCCAATCGCCCCAAGCTGATCGGCGACGGTTTGAAAAACAGCAGCATCGCCCGGCGTGCGATCAACCATCACTTCCAGCGTAAGCGGAAAACCGTTCGGATAGCCGGCCTCGGCAAGCAATTCCTTGGCCTTTACGGCGTCAAAGGGATACGGCGTCACGGTTGGGTCGTGTCCGGTCGTGCCAACGGCCGCGGGCTGGCCGGCGGCCCGCATCTGACCGCGAAACAGTCCGTTGACGATCGCGTCCTTGTCGACTGCGAGGTTGAGAGCGCGACGCACGCGCACATCGGCGAGCGGCGTCTTGCGCCCGGGCTCAAGCCGGAATGCGAGCGACTGCACCGACCACGACGGCGTAATGGTCACAGCGCCGCCGGCCGTCTCAATCATGTCGATATCGTCGACGCCGACATTACCGGCGATGTCGATCTGGCCCGACAGAAGCGCCTGAACGCGCGCCGGATTGTCGGGCATGTTGACGACGATCAAGCGCTCCGCTTTGGGCGGACGCCAGGATTTGGCAAAGGCTTTGAGCGTGAGACGGCCAACGTTACCCGACCAGTCGTTGATCATGAACGAGCCCGTGGTCGCCGGATTGCGGGCAAAGGCGTCGGGGCCGAGCTCCGCCCAAGCCTTTGGCGCGACGATCGAGACCGCCGAAAGTCGCCGAGGAAGAATGGCGTCCGGCCGGTCGGTATCGATCAGAACGGTAAGATCATCCTCGCGCGTCGCCGATGCGACGGCGCGAATTTCGCCGCCGATGACCGTCCGCGATCCCTCCGGCGTCTTGAGCCAGGCAATGGTCGCGACGACCGCATCGGCCGTGAACGGCTCGCCGTTTGAAAAGACCACGCCTGGTCGCAACTTGAATCGCCAGCGGGTCGGCGAAACCACATCCCAGGACAACGCCAAGGCCGGAGACAACCGACCTTCAACATCGAGCTGGGTGAGACCGTCGAACATCGCCATCCATGTGAACATGGAGGGTGAGCCGTTGGCCATGTACGGGTTGCCATGACTGACGGGGAGCCCCTTGGTGCCGTAGCGAATATCGAAAGATGCGGCGTCGCGGGCGGCTCCCGCTGCAATCAAGAGCCCCGCCAGGGCGGCGCGGATCATTCAGACAGCGCGACGGTCAACGACAGGCCGTCGAGCTGAGGCGTGAATTTGATTTGGCAGGACAACCGCGAATTGGCCGCCTTATACGATTCGGTCTCTTCGACCAGTTCTTGCTCATCCTCGGAGCGCGCCGGGAGCTTGGCCGCCCAGGCATCGTCAACGAAAACATGGCACGTCGCGCAGGAACAGCAGCCGCCGCAGATGGCTTCGACGTCGATGTTCTTGTCGCGCAGGATCTCCATCACCGTCTGGCCGACCTTGCCGTCGATAGTCTGCTTTGCGCCTGAACGATCGGTGACGTGAATGGTCGGCATGTGGGCCTCCACAACCTCGAATGGGACTGCGTGGGCGGGTGGGTATCGCATCGCCCGCGCGTCAAGCAAGGGGAATTCGAGAGCCGCCGAGAGCCGACCAATTGAGAATGAAATTCAACCACATGGCGGATGGCCGAAAGGCTTGCCGGAAGACCGCCAAGGCCCTAATCCGTGGGCTTTCCTTCGTTGGGCGTGAGAGGCTCAGCCATGTCGTCCGTTTTGCCGCCCACCTACGACCGCGTCGGCCGCCACGGCCTATCGCCCGACGTCACACACGATGAGACTGCGCGATTCAATTTTTTGACAAATCTCAACGTCCACATTGGCCAGAAGATTTTCCCGGGGACCAAACTCGCGTTCGAGTCTCGCGTCGCACCAGCATTCGATAAGGCGCATGGCAGAGCGTTGCGCGATCAATGCGAAGTGCGCGACGCGATGAAATGCGATCCGCTTTATCAGTTCTGGGCGGCGACCCGTCGCAGCACCATGGAGATGCGCCAGCAGTCGGGCCGTCACGTCGTCCTTCGCCAGCTCGGCAAGATGTCGGCAAAGGCAGCAGCGCTGAATGCCGGCAAGAATACCCTGGTGCTCGATCCGCGCGTGACGCCGCCGGATTACCTCGCTCAAGTTGACAATCACTGGATGCCCGGCAGCTACTACAGCGAGGCGACGCCAGGCGACGTGCTGTCGGGCGCGGCGTACGAAGCGGGACTCTTCGTCACGACCGCCGGCTCGATGAGCGCGCGCGGCGACGGCGCCGGACGGGCGCTGGTGAGGTACCTCGCCGAAAAGTTCCCCGATTTCAAACCGCGCCGCATCCTCGACCTTGGCGCCGGTGTCGGCGTGAATACGCTACCGATCGTCCAGGCGTTTCCCGACGCCGAAGTCGTCGCGGTTGACGCCGCGGCACCGACACTGCGCTATGCCCATGCGCGGTCGCAGGCCATGGGTTATGGCAATGTCCAGTTCATCCAGGCCAGCGCCGACGACCTGCCCTTCCCGGCCAACAGCTTTGATTGGATTCAGACGACGATGTTCTGGCACGAGACCAGCGTGGCGACAGTGCGAGCCGGGCTCAAGAAAATCCACGAGATGTTGAGACCTGGTGGGCTGACGCTTCATATCGAGCAGCCGAATTTTGCGGCCGACACCCCGTTATGGGACCGCTTCACGCGCGACTGGGACGCCTGGTTCAACAACGAGCCGTTTTGGCGCAAGCTTCATATGATGAATGTCTTTGACGAAATGGCCGCCGCCGGTTTTGGCCGCGATCGGCTGTTCGACGGCGCCACCGAGGCCGATATCGAGCCCGGCATGTATCAGGACTGGGCTTCGACCTTGTCGCGGCACAAACCGGAGCTGAAACGCGCCGATGACGCCGCCAACGACGGCGCGCGCAAGGGCGAATTCTGGTATCTGTTTGGAGCTTGGAAGTAGTCTCATGACCGACATCGACGTGAATGCCCTCGCCAACGCCAAAGCCAAGGGCGAGCGCCCCTATTTCTTCGACGATCCCGCCGTCGAGCGCGTGTTCTCGATTACGCTCGCGGTCGCGACAGAACTCGCCGTGATGCGCGAGCGGCTCGATACGGTCGAACGCCTGCTTGAAGCGGGGCAGCCGGTCAGCAAGACGGCAATCGATGCGTTCCGGCCCGACAACGAAGCCGCGCGCGAGCGTCAGATGTGGCACGCGGAATACATCAACCGCATCTTCCGCATCGTGCATCAGGAACTGGAGGCGTTGAAGAACCCAGAGCTCAACGTCAGCTCCAAGGATCTGGCCGACAAGATCGCCGCCAGTTGATTTCGATCAGCCGGCGGACTCGGCCGCGACCAGTTTCCGCTTGAGGGCGATGGTAAAGCCGAGGCCCACGATCATGCCGACAATGCCGACGGCGAACGGCGCCGTGTGGCCGACCTGGGCATAAAGGACACCGGCGAAAGTTGGGCCAAAGAACCGGCCAAGACTGCCGGCCGACTGATTGAGCCCAAGCACGACGCCACGTTCGGCGGGCTTGGCGAGCTTCGAGGCAAGCGTCGCCGGTCCGTTTGAAAACACCGCGGTGCCGAACGAATTCAGCGTCGTGCCGATGATCAATAAAACGGCGTCGTCCGCGAACATAAAGCAGGTGAGCCCAAGCGCGTAGGCCGTGACGCCAATGATCAAAGTGTTGGCATCGCCAAAGCGCTTCGAGAGAACGCCCATGGCTGCTCCCTGGAGCACGGTAATGACCGCACCGGTGTAGGCAAACAGCAAACCGATTTCGCGAGCGTCGAGGCTAAAGTGGTCATGGCACCACATGGCGACCGTCGATTCGCGCACAGCGGCCGCCGTCGTCAGCAGGAACATCAGCCCGATCGTCATGGTGAGGTTGGGATTGTCGGTCACGACGGTCAGGCGACCGAACGGATTAAGGGAAATTCGGCTTTTTGCCTGGGCGCCCAGCACCCTCGTCTCCTTGAGGATCAACGCCGTCACCAACAGCGCCGCGACCGACATGGCTGCCGCCGCAAAAGCGGGGCGCTGAAAATCGGCCTCGACCGCCGTGTCGCCGCCCGCGAGAAAACCGCCGATACCGGGCCCAAGCACAAAGCCGAGTCCGAAGGCGGCGCCGATTTTACCGAGCCCGGCCGAGCGGTTCTCGGGCGTCGTGATATCCGACACGTATGCGTATGCCGCCGCAAGATTGCCGGCGCTGACGCCACCGACGATTCGGGCCAGCACCAGCATCCATACGGTGTCGGCGTAGGCGAGCATGACAAATCCCACGGCCGTGCCGGCGACCGTCAGCAAAAGTACCGGCTTGCGCCCATGGGCATCGCTGATACGGCCCCACAAAGGCGCCGCAAGGAACTGGCAGAGCGCGTAAAGCGCCATGATCAGCGTGATGTACTCGGGCGTGACACCGAGCCGAATGGCGTAGAACGGGATCAACGGCGCCAGCAGGCTGGTGCCGAGCATGCTGACAAAGACGATCAGGAAAATCGCGAGCATGGAACGGCGAAATTCGTCTGCGTCAGGACACGGCGAGCAACATGGCGGTCAATTCATCGGGCACGGTCACCATGGCATCGTGGCCCGTGTCCAACGTCAGCCACGTCCAGCCGGGCTTGCCCTTGACCAACGGCTCGACCGGATCGGGCACGCTCATGTCGCGGCGTTTGAGGCATCGGATAAAAGTCTTTGGGATGTCGGCATCGCCACCGTTGGACAGACGCACAACCTCGGACAGACAGTTGAGCGAATGATACGTCAACCGCCGCCTGACCCACTGCAACAGCGGATGGTCGGCCGGAATTCCGAACCAAACCGGGTCCTGCGACGGCAACAGGTAGCCATCGATCGCCACCGCCGCGGCGCGGCGGGCGATCTCGTCCGGGGGCAGGAACGATTTGCCGTCGCGGCCGATACTGGCGTCGAGATAGACGGCATGGCGAATGCGCTTGGCGATCCGGTCGGCGACCAGCGGCAGGATGTGCCCGGCATAGCTGTGCCCGACCAAAATAACGTTCTCGAGTTCTTCGAATTCGAAGACGTTGATCACATCGGTCGCATGCATCGACAGATTGACGTCCTTGCTCATCAGGTGCGCGCGCTCGCCCATGCCGGTCAGAGTCGGCGTGAAGACAATGTGCCCGGCAGCGCGCAATCTTTGAGCGACTAGGCGCCAGCACCAACCGCCATGCCACGCGCCATGAACCAGAACATAAGTCTTCGGCCCTTCGGCCGCCTGTGCCGGCGCCATGGTTGCCGCCCCCGCTCCGATCGCCATGCCAATCAGTCCCCGACGCTTCATGCTGGATTTCCGCCTTTCGCTTAGTGTTTCATACCAAGTTCGCGTGCAAGACGTGAGGGGCAATCGCATGCCGTATGGAAAGCTGTTGATCATCGCCGTGGCGGCACTCGCCTTTCCGAGCGAGGCGGCGACATTGAAACGCGGCACCAACGCCGAGCCGCGCAGCCTTGATCCCCAATTGGGCCTCGGCAACTCGGCCGGGATGATTCTTAACGACTTGTTTGAAGGCCTGTTGACGGTCGGCCCCGACGGCAAGCCGGTGCCGGGCGTCGCCGAATCGTGGTCGGCCGGCGCCGATGGCCAGTCTTACACTTTCACGCTGAGGCCCGGCCTCACCTGGTCGGACGGGCATCCGCTCGCGGCGGAGGATTTCGTCTTTTCGTTCCGTCGACTGCTCGACCCGGCGATAGCCGCGACCTTTGCGTCGTTTCTCTATCCCATCGCCGGCGCCCGCGACGTCAACGCCGGCCGGGCCGGGCCCGAGACTTTGGGCGTCCGCGCGGTCGATCCGCGGACGCTCGAAGTCAGGCTCGCGTTTCGCGCACCCTATTTCCCGGACATCATGACCGCCAACGCCGCCGCGCCGGTGCCAGGGCATCTGATCGAACGGCATGGCGCCCGCTGGACCGAGCCCGGCATCATGGTGTCGAATGGCGCCTACGTGCTGTCAGCCCGCGTGCCGCAGACCTCGATCACCGCCACGCGCAATCCGAAATATCGCGACGCCGCGGCGGTGAAGATCGACGCGGTCGTCTACTATCCGAGTGACGACCAGGGCGCGGCCTTGAAGCGTTTTCGCGCCGGCGAACTGGATATCGCGCTCAACTTTCCGGCCGAACAGATCGCGTTGATCGAACGTGAGCTGCCGGGCACGCTCAGGGTCGGCCCCACGCTCGGCGTCTTTTACATCATGCTCAACCAGGCCCGGCCGCCGCTCGACGATCGCCGCGTCCGGCGCGCGTTGTCGCTGGCGATCGATCGTGACGGGATTGTTGCCAAACTGCTGCCGCCCGGAGCGACACCGGCCATCGGCCTGGTCCCGCCAACGATTTCGAACTTCACACACTTTTCAAATCGCGACCATGAAGAACCCTTGGATGCGCGCCAGAAACGCGCCCGCGCACTCTTGACCGAGGCCGGGTATGGCGCCAACCGCCCGCTGACGTTTTCTTTCAAATTCGACACGCTCGAGCAAAATCGCCGCATCGGGACGGCAGTGATCGCAATGTGGAAGGCGATTGGTGTCGTCGCAACGCCAGATGCGGGCGGAGCCCAGGCGGTCGATCGCGATGCCCGAACCCGGAACTACGACACGGTGCGGTGGACCTGGTTTGCGCCATACGATGATGCGACAAGTTTTCTGGGCTTGCTTGAAGGCGGCGAATCGACCAATCGGTCGACATTTGTCGACGCCGAATTCGACCAACTGATGAACCTTGCTCGCAAAACCGGAGATCCCGCCGCCCGTCGGTCTTTTCTTGAACAGGCGGAGCGGCGCGCGTTCGATCTCCAGGCCGTCATTCCGATCTACTATCCGAGCAATCGCAGACTTGTGCAGACATATGTCAGGGGCTGGCAAGAAAATCCGCGCGCCGTGAACTTGACGCGATACCTTTGGTTGGAGCGATAGCCAACTTCAATTTGTTCGAATCGTTCTAAGTCGCACCCATTAACACCAAGAACTTGCAAGAGTTCCGCCGACTGATAGCCTCGCGCCCCGGGTTCAGTTTTTGGTGCATGTCATGTCGGGCGAGGCAGTTTCAGTGCGAAGCGATGGAACGTATGACACCGTTCCGTTGCGATCGGAGTCGGTCAACGTCGCGGTGGTACAGACGCGCGTGCATGGCGTCAGTGGTGACAACCCCGGCCCCGACATTCAGAACAATCTCGATTACTTCATCGAATGCATCGACGCAGCACAAGGTTACGGCGGCCGCGCCGACCTGCTGGTGTTTCATGAATTTCCCATCACCGGCTTTCGCCGCTGGACGCGCGAACAGCATTACCGATTGGCGCTGGAAGTATCGGGGCCCGAGATCGAACGGGTTGGCGCCAAAGCGAAGCAACACAACTGCTACATCGTCTTCGGCACCTACGCGAAAGACCCCGTCAACTGGCCGGATCACATCCTTCACTTGATGGTGTTGATGGGGCCCGACGGCAAGGTTCGCGCGACGCATTGGAAGCAGCGCAATGTGCGCGGCATGTTTCCGGGCTCGGAGCAATACACTTCGGCGATTTACGACGTGTACGACCGCTTCGTCGAGATGTACGGGCGCGACACTGTGATTCCGGTAGAACGCACCGACATCGGTAACATCGCCATGTCGGCGGTGCAGTTCGAGCCAGAACTATTTCGCTGCATGGCCATGAAGGGCGCCGAGATCATTGCCCGCGTCGCGACCGGGGGCTTCGAGTACGACGACATGAAGCTGACGTCGTATCACAACAGTCTCTACACGCTGATTTGCAACAATTCGATCAACGTCGGCCGGCGCGGCACTGGCTTTCTCGAAGACACCAATTACGGCGGCCCCGGTCGCTCGGCGATCTTCGGCCCGCGCGGAATCGAACTCGCCAAGGCCGGTCCGTTCGAAACCAAGCGGATGGTCGCGATCAACATGAAAGAGTTTCGCACCAAGCATCGCATTCCCGACGTCCACATGACCTTATACAAGCCGGTTTTCGACCAGTACCGGGAACGCTATGATCCAGGCATGTTCCTGAACGGACTGCCCAAGGACGGCGCCGATGCGTTCCGCATGTTCAAGTCCAAGAGCCGCTGGACACATTATTGGTAAATTGAGGCTCGCCCTTACCGTCGCGGCCGTCGCGCTTTTTTGTGCGACGGCCGATGCGCGCATGGTGTTCAATCGGGCGTCGTCGGCCGATCCCGACACACTCGATCCGCACAAATCGAACGGGAATACGGCGTCAGTCGTCTTGGCCGATCTGTTCCTGGGCCTGACGACGGCCGATGCCGCCGGCGAATTGGTCCCTGGCGCGGCCGAAAGCTGGACGATCTCACCCGACGGCCTGGTCTACACGTTCAAGCTGCGGCCGGACCTGTCGTGGTCGGACGGCACGCCACTGACCGCCGAGGACTTCGTCTATTCCTATCGTCGCGTGCAACAGCCCGACACGGCTGCGCGCTATGCGCAGTGGTTCTGGGCGGTCAAGAACGCGCAGGAGATCAACCAGGGCAAGCGTCCAGTCGATCAGCTTGGGGTTCGCGCCGTCGACGACCGCACCTTCGAGGTGACGCTTTCGGCCCCCTCGCCCATCTTCCTTGAGATCAACGCAACCATCATGGGCTACCCGGTGCCGCGCCATGTCGTCGAGAAATTCGGCAACGAGTGGACCGCGCCGGGCAACCACGTCAGCAACGGCGCGTACGTGCTATCGGCGCGGGTGCCGCAGACGCGCGTTACCGTCATCAAGAATGCGAAGTTCTACGATGCAGCGAACGTCAAGATCGATGAAGTGAACTTTTTCCCGACCGAGAATCTCGGCACGGCCTTCAATCGCTTTCGGGCGATGGAGCTCGACGTCGCGCTCAACTTTCCGCCGGAGCAGATCGATTGGATTCGCGCCAATCTGCCGAAGGAATTGCATGTCGCACCCAATCTCGGCGTCTACTACTTCCTGATCAACAACAAGAAAGCGCCCTTCACCGACCGTCGCGTGCGCAAGGCGCTCTCGGCGGCGATCGACCGCGAGAGTATGATCGAGAAGCTGTTCGACACCGGCGTCACGCCAGCGTACAGCCTCGTGCCCGTGGTCGTGCCCAATTACAACGTCGGCGCCGCAGATATCGCCGGTCGGCCTCAGGCCGAGCGCGTCGCCGAAGCGAAGAAACTGCTGGCCGACGCCGGATACGGCCCGGGCAAGCCACTCAAGTTCTCGTTGCTGTTCGACACACTCGAAGAGAATCGCAAAATGGCCGTCGCCATGGCGGCGATGTGGAAGCCCTTGGGCGTCGAGGTCGAACTCTCCAACAGCGAGTTCCGCGATATTCAACGCCGTGCCCGCACTGGCGAGTACGAAGTGATGCGATTCGCTTACTTTTCGCCGTTTGCCGACGCCTCGGGTTATCTCAATCTCTACCGGACGGGCGATGCCAGCAACTATGCCGGGTTCGTCAATACCGCGTACGACCAGTTGATGACCGAAGCCAACGCGACCAGCGATATAGCGAAGCGCGCCGAGCTGATGCGCCAGGCCGAGAAGATCCTGATGGACGACTACGCCATCATCCCGATCTACCACTATGCTGGACGCCGATTGGTGCACCAGTACGTCAAGGGTTGGATCGACAATGCCCGTAACCAAAATCAATCGCGCTATCTCACTGTCGCGCGCCCCGCCGGATGATTGACTACGCGCTCCGCCGGTTGTTGATCGCCATCCCGACGCTGTTCCTGATCGTCACGGCGTCTTTCTTCCTGATGCACGCGGCCCCCGGCGGGCCGTTCGACGCCGAAGCCAACCTTGAACCCCAGGTGCTGAAGAATCTCGAGGCGGCGTACGCCCTCGACCGGCCGGTGCCCGAACAATATGCGCTCTATCTTGGCCGAATCTTTCGCGGCGACTTCGGACCTTCGATCATCTATTCCGACCGCTCGGTGACGTCGCTGATCGCCACCGGTCTGCCGGTCAGTCTCCAGCTCGGATTGTCGGCCCTCATCATCGCCGCCTGCATCGGCGGACTGCTCGGCACGGTCGCGGCGTTGCGTCAGAACACGAACGTCGACTATGCCGTGATGGCCTCGGCCATGACCGGAATTGCCGTGCCAAGCTTCGTCATGGCGCCGCTTCTCACCTTGATTTTCGGGGTCACACTCAAGTTGCTGCCGATCGCGACGCTCGAACCCGGCGGTTCCCTCGCCCGCGCCATTCCCGCGTTCGCTCCGCTGACGCCCTATATCATGCCGGTGATCGCGCTGGCGCTACCGCAGATCGCCATCATCTCGCGTCTCGCCCGCGCCGCGACAATTGAAGTGCTACGGCAGAATTACGTGCGCACCGCGCGCGCGAAAGGCGTGCCCGGTAGGTCCGTCGTCCTCGGCCACACGTTACCGGCGGCCGCGCTTCCGGTCGTCAGTTACCTCGGCCCCACCGTCGCCAATGTCGTCACCGGCGCGGTCGTGGTCGAGACCATTTTCCAGCTGCCGGGCATGGGCCGCTTCTTCGTGCAGGGCGCGCTCAACCGAGATTACCCCCTGGTGCTTGGCATCGTCATCGTCTTCGCCATGGCGGTGATCGTGATGAACTTGATCGTCGATCTGCTCTATGGCGTGCTCGACCCCAAGGTGAAGACGGGCCAGGCATGACTTTGTTTGCCGCGCAACGCGATGCGCAAGTCGCGCTCATGGAGGCCGCCGGTCGCTCGCCCTGGCACGACGCAGCACGGCGCTTTGCCGCCAATCGCGCCGCCGTCGCCGGCGTCGGTGGACTCGTCTTCCTGACACTGATGGCGATCTTCGCGCCCGGCCTCAGTCCGCATGCGATCGACGATCTGGCCTGGGACGCCATCTCGATCGCGCCGACGCGCGAGAACAGCCATTGGTTCGGCACCGACGACACCGGGCGCGACATGTGGGTCCTGACCTGGATGGGGGCGCGGGTGTCGCTCACCATCGGCGTACTGACGACGATCGTCGCGTTGTCGATCGGCGTGATCTATGGCGCGACCGCGGGCTTCCTTGGCGGCCGCACCGACATGTGGATGATGCGTTTCGTCGACGTGCTCTACGCATTGCCGTTGCTGTTCTTCATCATCATCCTGGTGACGATCTTCGGGAGGAACATTTTTCTCGTGTTTCTCGCCATCGGTTGTGTCGAATGGCTGACCATGGCGCGCATCGTCCGCGGCCAGACCATGTCGATCAAGCGCAAGGACTTTATCGAGGCGGCAGTCGCCTCGGGTCTCTCGTCCGCGGCCATCGTACGACGGCACGTGATCCCGAACGCCATCGGCCCGGTGATCGTCTATGTCACGACGTTGGTGCCGACCAATATCCTGGTCGAGAGTTACCTGAGTTTTCTCGGCCTCGGCGTCCAGGAGCCGCTCACCAGTTGGGGCGTGCTGATCTCGCGCGGCGCTAACGCCATCGAAACCGCGCCTTGGTTGCTGCTGATCCCCGCCGTGCTGCTCGCCACCACCATGTTCTGTTTCAACTTCATCGGCGACGGCCTGAGAGACGCGCTCGATCCGAAGGATCGGTAAATAAGCGGCTGAGTCGTGCTTCACTGTCATCCCGGCCGGGTGAAACGAGAGCCGGGATCCATCGACAAACGTATGCCGAACGAGGTGGACCCCGGATCGCGCCGTGCGAAGTTGCCGGTGACGGGCGTGATGGCTACAATGTTGCCCAGAACCGCGGTTCGTCCGGGGAATGTCGGTTGGGACCTCTCACCATGCTCACACGCCGCCAGGCCGTTGCACTTTCGCTGGCGGCGATCGCGAGCCCGACAAACGCCGCCCCGGTTGAGGGCCGGGTTCTCGTGTTCGGGGCGAGCGGCAGTTCGGGCTCCGAGTTCATCAAACATCTGCCCAAGGGCACCAGGGTGACTGCCTTTGTGCGCCCGACTTCGAACCGCGACAAACTCGCGGGCCTCGATGTTGCCTTCGTCACCGGCGATGCGCTGAACGAGGCTGACGTGGCCGCAGCGTGCCGGGCGGGACCGTTTGCGACGGTGTTTGCCGCATTCCAAAGCCGCCCGGGTGAGCCCAGCCCCTATGCGGGGACCGCGCGCAATATCGTCAAGGCCGCGAAAGCAGCCGGTGTCGCGCAACTCATCTGGATCGGCCAGGTCGGCGCGGCGGCGACGCCGGTCGATCCGGCCATGTACCCCGACATCAATTTCAAGCTGTTCGGCCCGGCGCTCAACGAGATGAGCGCGGCGGAGAAGGCCGTCGTGGAAGGCAGCGTGCCGTACACCGTCATCCGTGTCGGCGCGGTGATTGTCGAGCGCGGCAAACCGCCCCAGCCCGAAACCGGGCAGGGGCGCTTAATCAACGATCTGACGAAGATGGGGCCCATCGCCTATGGCGACCTGGGACGGCTCGCAGCAGAATGCGTCGGTCAGTCGCGTTGTTTCAACACGGTCTTTCACGTCACCGACGATACCTTGAGCGCGCAGTACGCGCGCTGGCGATGCCGCCGTTTTGCCACGTCCGAAACCATCGATCGTTGTTGAAAGTCTGGTGAAGTCGCGCCCAACACTGCTTCCAGCCGAAGCAGTGCACTCGCCCGAACAACCTGCAATGGGCGCCGGGCCGCGAATCGGTCGACGCTCGCGCTGCCGTGACGCAAGGCGACGGACTTGAGATCGCCCTCTGGGCGAAGAACTTGCTGCAGAAGAAGTACGCGGTGATTGCGATCGCTCAGCCTCAGAATGCGTCGGACGTCCCGACGTTCATCGCCAATGTCGCGGCTGGTGACGACCGCAATTTCTTTCTGACGGCCACGTATTCGTTCTGAGCCCGGCAACCATCGCCACCCAAGGGCCCGAGCACGCTCGCAAAGCGCTTGTCGACCGACAACCTGATCAACGGACCCGAAGCCGCACCGATGACAAGCCCCGCGAGCAACATCGGCCAGCCAACCAGAGAGGTTGAAGCTGCGAAAAATCCGACTTCAAATCCCGGGCTTTTCCAACCACCCCGGATAGTCCTTCTCGAATCTGGCGCGGAGCGGGCCGGGAATGGATGAAATGTCGCGCACCTTGTGTCCGTAGAGTTGCCAGGATTGCGCGCCGGGAACCCGGCCCATCCGCATCCACGGCAGCCAGCCGTTCATAGTCTGGAAGTGAAGTTCGCACGGCGCGAAGTCGAGCGCGTCGTTCTCGACATCCGCGAGCTTGGCGGTGAAGGTGGCGAGCGACGCGGCCGCCAGAAAATCGCCGATGTCTTCCTTGGGATCGAGCCCCTCGCGCTTCGGGATGATGAATTTGGTCGCGAAGTTCTCGTCGATCCAGACGCGCTCGCCATTGATGGCGGCCGGACCGATCTGCCCCTTAAAGTCGCGCGCGCTCATCCGCCCGCCTTCATCGCCTTTAAGGCCGCCGTCGGGCGTGGCGACGATGGTCTGCGACGACTTGTAGTGACGAGGCTTGCAAGTCTCGCCGTTGAGCGGATTGACCCAGCTGTTGGCGATCGCGCCCGTCTTGAGATCCTTGAAATAACCCGCCTCGGACATCAATTGGATCATGCTACCGTCGGGCTGCATTGTCAGGCGCTGGAAGCTGAAGCCGTCAATGGTCAGAACACGCTCGGCGATGCGATCGCCGGCCTGAAGCCAGACATTGCCGGTATACCACCAGCGTCCCATCTTGCCGTCGCCGCCGCCGCGCATGCGCGTGTAGGCACGGTAGATGTCGACAGTCTTCGCGAAATCGAATTTGGCGGCGTGAGCCGGCGCAGCGGCAAGTATGGCCGCGGCGCCCAACAAAGTACGTCGGTCGAGCATCTGGCGCTCCTTAGTTCTTGATTCCACGGATAATCGTGTTCGGCATGAACGCTTCGTCGAAGTCTTTGCCACGCGGCGGCGGGAAGCCCATGCGGAAGACAATGAGGTCGAGTTTCGGACTGATCCACACTCGCACCTTTCCACCGCCGTCCAGATAGAACATGTCGTCGACCGCGAAGGGTTCCGAGTGGGTATTGGCGAACAGATCGGGCAGGCTTGGCGAGTACTTGCGGAATTTCTCGAACTTGGCATCGACCCAGATGTGCAGGCCGTAGTTGGGATTGACGCTCGAGCCCTTCTTCATTTCCGCCACCCATCCCTCGGGCAGGAGGCGCGTGCCGTCCGGCATGACGCCGTCCTTCATCAGCAGGTGCCCGATGCGCAGCCAGTCGGCCGGCGCCGACAGGAAGCAGCAGTATGTGACGATATTGCCGCCGTAGTTGCGATCACGCCGGAGCGCGCCGCGTTGGGCGCCGATCGGCGCCCATAGTTTCTCGGACAGATACTTGTCGAAGGGTTTGCCGGTGGCGCGGCGCAGGATCATGCCCATCAGCTGGGTGTTGACGTTGTTGTGGGCGAACGTGGTGCCCGGGGCATAGGCCAACTTGTGCGCCAGCACGACGCGGTCCATGTCGGTGCCCTCGACCAGCTGAATCCCGAGGCTGGTGGCGGGGTTGGGATCGCCCAGGTCGGGCTCCTCGAGCCCGGTGGTGTTGTGCAGCACCTGGCGCACGGTGATCCTGCCGCGCGAATCGCCCTTCCATTCCGTGATCCAATTCTCGATTGGATCATCAAGGGACTTGATGGTGCCGTCTTTCAGGGCGAACCCGGCCACCATGCCGTGCAGCGTCTTGACCCAGGAATGCGAACTGATCGCAGAGGTCGCCGTGTATCCGTCCATGAAGCGTTGATAGCGCACCTTGCCGCGGTGATAGACGTAAAAGGCCTGAGTCTCGCGTTCGAAAGCATAGTTCGATGCCGCTTCGATGGCCTTGGAGTCGATGGTCGCGGCCTCGCCCGCGGCGGCGACCGGCAGGAACGGCGCCAGGCCGCCGTCGACCAGGGCCATCGGGTTGTACCATTGCTGCGCCTGCCGGAAGGCGCTCGAGTCCGGCATGTTGGCGTAGCGGCGCCAGAAATCGAAGTCCTGGCTTTCGACTTCCTTCACCCACTCGAGCTTCCTGTCGATCTCGGCCTTCAATTCCGGCGGCATCGGCGCGGGCTGCTGCGCGTAGACCACGCCGGACGTGCCGACGACGATAAGAACTTTCCTGATCACGAACGCCTCCCCTGCCGCTTGACCACCATCAATGTCGCGGGCGCCTCGAAGATACAGTGCGACCCGAAGGCTGACCTCAGCATAGACGGACAAGAGCATAAATGGAGATAGGCAAGCGAATCACCATCGTCCAGGGACACCTCGACCCCGACCCGGGACATTTCTGCCACGCGCTGGCCGCGGCCTACGACCGGGGCGCGGTCGGCGCCGGGCACGAGGTGCGCTCGATTGCCGTCGCGAGGCTCGATTTTCCGCTGTTGCGCAACAGCCTCGACTTCCACGAGTGCGCGCCGCCGGCCGACATCAAGACGGCGCAGGACAAGATCGCCTGGGCCAATCACCTCTTGATCGTCTATCCGCTGTGGCTGGGCAGCATGCCGGCGCTGCTGAAAGGGTTCCTCGAACAGGCCTTCCGGCCCGGGTTCGCCTTCAGCGGGCCGGCGTTCCAGAAGGGCTGGGTGCGGGCGCTGAAGGGTCGCTCGGCGCGCATCGCTGTCACCATGGGCGTGCCGGCGTTTTTCTACCGCACCTACTAACTACATGAGCCACAGCCTGAAGAGCTTGGAACGAAACGTGATGAAATTCAGCGGAATCTCACCGATCCGCGAGACGCTGATCGGCGGGGTCGACAACCTGAACGACGCCAAGCGCCAGGCGCATCTGAACGAAATGGCGAAACAGGGCGCGCGGGCGCGGTGAACGTGCCGTATACTCACCGCGCAGCAGCGCGGAGGATAGACCATGACCCGACTGACGACAGTACTTCTAGGTGCCGTCCTGCTGGCGTCGGCGGCAAACGCATAGCCGTCGACACCCGCCAAGGGCTACCTGATCATCGAGCACGGCGCGGTGACGCCGGAAATCGCCGAGGCCCTGAAACCCTACAGCGCCGTGACCCGGCCGCTGCTAGACAAATTCGGCGGCAGATTCGTTATCGCCGGCGGGCGAACCAAAGAGTCGGTCGAGGGCGGGTGGAACCCGCCATTCGTCGCCGTGATCGAGTTCCCCAGCTACGCCCAGGCTAAGGCGTTCTACGAAGCGCCGGAATACCAGGCGGTACTGCCGATCCGCCTGAAAGCGCTGCCGGAATCGAAGGCGATCCTGATCGAGGGCACGGCGCCGCGGTGAGACTTGCAGGCCGGCGAGCCAGCCCTTGACGCACCTGTGGGCGGAAATCGTTTTTGTGTCCCCGACGAATAAAGGAAGCATCGTGAAACGGAATCGCGCCTCGACGAAACCGCTGCGCCGCCGCGCCGTGCTGACAGCGCCCGCGATCCTCGCCGGCGGCGCCGTCGCGCGGGCGGCCTTCGCCGCCGATCGCCTCGACGCCGCCGATCCGGTTTCAGTGCTACGCGCGACGGTCAAGATGCGCGGCGCCCTCGACCAGCGCCTGGTGTTCGGGGCCCTCAAGGCGATACGCTACAGCGTGGTCAACGCCGAGGTCCGGCCGCTGATGGGCCTGGTGACCGGCACCTTCAGCCGCTATGCGATCGGGCCGGACGGCGCGGTGACCGTTCGCAGCATGGAACTCGCGTTCTACACCGACCCGGCGAGCGGCGCGCTGCTGGAGACGCTGACCATGCCCTACACCGGCACGACGGTCGAAGTGCCGAGGCTGCGGCTCGGCCCCTCGACCGGCGTGATCAAGCCGCAATGGCAATACGTTGAGGAACGGACGGCGGCGGCGCCCGCATCGCGCTCGCAGCAGGCGATTAGCGCGGCCGGCACGTCGCGGACCGTCCATTACCTGCGCCCGCCGGTGATCCGCGACGGCGTCATCACCATCCAGCAGGACAGCTTCGGACGCATCCAACCGGCGGCGGCCGGCGCGGCGGTGATCGGCTACAACGAGATGGTGACCGCGAGCGCGCCGCTGGCGGAGGTCGAGGACCCGGCGCTGCTGACCGCCGCTCGCGGCTCGGCTTCACCGACGTCTCGACCTGGCGGCCGTGGATGAAGATGGACGGCGTACCCGGCCACACCGTGTCACACGGCGTCGGCGGCAAGGCCTTCCGCGTCGAGGATCTGCCCAAGGACTACGTCGCCTTCGCGGAGCGCTTCTACCCCGACGTGATCCACGACCCCGAGAAGACCCTGGCGGGGGGATAGAGACAGCGGCGGCGGCACGCGACCGCATGATCCGCGACCACGGTGAGACGGCGTTGGAGATCCGTCACACTACATGGTGATTGAGCCGGTGGCCGGCGCGCGGCCAGGGCGTTGCCATGATTTTCCCGGTGATCGACTGCGTCACGTATGCGGCGTGCACTCAACGCAAGGCTCTGCTCGAAACTCTCGCGGGCGATCTGCGCAAAGGCGACACGGACACAATTGGGATCGAACACGGTGAAGGCATCCGTCGGCCCTCGCGACTGATCGTAGGTGACCGTGTCGGATACAAATGGCACGCCCGCAGCTTGCAGTGTCTTGAACACGGCGCCGAGACTGTCGGTCAGAATCAGCACTGCCGTCGCCCCGGCCCGACCCGTGGGCTCGCAGGATCCCGCGGCCATCGGCCGCAGATTGTCGGTCCAATAGAGTCCGATCGATCCGCCAAGTTTGTCACCCTGCCTGAGCGCGATAGCCCGCCCGCGCGTGGCGCCCGGCGAAATCAACCGAAGCTGCCCAAAATCGGACACCGGCTGATCGTACTCGACCGCAAATCCCAAGGTATCGCGCCAAAAGCGAAGCGACGCTTCGGGATCGGCGGTCATGACGGTCGTGCGCCGGATCGGCGATAGGCGCGGCTCATCCGCCGCGCTGGCGGCCCCTGCCAGCAGCACGGCGCACGCCAGCCCTCGCCAAAGGCATCGCCGCCTTGGCCCCGAGTCGCAGGTTTTGAATACGTTGACCATGAGGACTCCGCTGAGTATCGCTTTCGATCGCCTGGATCCGTAGGGGATTCCAGGCGTTTTCGCACTCATCGGTTTTCGCTTGCATTCAGTTTCGACTCACAATCAAATTGAACTGGTGGTTGATGGACCAGCGCCGAAATCAACAAGAGCGCACGTGGGGGGTCCGCAGAAAAAGGACCTTGAGAGGATATCGCCATGCAGACGGTTACGCTCGACGTAAAGTCGGTCGCGCGCCAGCGCGGCCCCCACCAGCCGCGGCACCCGGTATTACCGCCGGCCATTCTCACATTCATCAAGCACTGGGTCGGCCTCAGTGAGGACAAGCCGCCACGCTGGCATCTTTTTCAAATGCTCGGCGTGATGGAGCAGGTTCCCTATCTGGCGATTTTCAAGTGTGTCGGTGGATCGGCCTTCATGGTCGAGTTCATGGGCTCGGCGGTGTCGGCCATGATTGGCGACGACATGACCGGCATGGAATTCAATTCATCGACACCGACCGTCGCCGAGATCGATTGGTACGAACGCTGCCAGGCCACACTGGAACAGCGCGACGTCACCGTGCTGACCGGCACGGCAAACCCGAAGTACACGTCGAAGCTCGACTATGTCGGAGCCGATTATCCGTTCATCGAGGATGCCGGCGACGATGTCGCCTATGTCGTCACATTGACGGTCGGCAAGGCGAACTAGAGCGGGATTGAACGCTGCGACGAGGCACGCTCGCTCCGGCGTGCCTCATTTGCTTCTGGGAACGCGGCTACGCCAGATAGTCGTGCACCACCTCGATGCCGTGCAGCAGAAAACCCATCTGCCAGCGATAGCCGCCCATCACTTCGAGCGGCTGCAGCATCGCAATCTCCTCGTTGTCGGCATCGCCGAATTTCAGCGTCGCCTCGCCGCGCACATGGCCGCCGCCGGTGGCGTCGCCCATCACCATCTGCGTCAGGTCGTGGACCAGCGGCCGGCCCTTGGGCGGGATGTGGATGTCGGGGATGTGGCGCTCGGAGATCAGCGGAAAGTTCTTGAAGTAGAAGTTCATCGCCTCCGGCTTGATCTGTTCGCGCGGGGTGAAGCTGGCCTGAAACAGCTGCTGCCCAAGACGCGAGCAGGTTCGCACGAACGGCGTGCCCAAACCGCCGGTCCGGTTGCTGCCGACATTCGCCAGCATGGGATGCACGCCGGTGGTTTGGAATTCGGCCAGTTTCGAACAGGTGCCGAGGATCCAACTCAGCACCACCAGCCAGTCGCGGTCGCACCACTGGAACGCCGAGATCAACGATGGCTTGCCCTTGAAGAACGTCGGGATGGCAATAACCGCGACGTTGTAGTGCGTGCGCGCCGGGTGGCGTGACGCGGCGGCATCGGCGATGTCAACCGGCTCGACGATCAGGTTCGGCGTCCACAGAAACGCCTGTCCGCGCATCTCGGGATTGGGCGCCATCGGCGCCGGTATGAAGGCGTCGGTCGCCTTGGGATCGGTGCGGAAGTGAATCATCATCTGATCGGCGGCGATCCGCCACGGCAGCTTGGGCAGAACCGAAGCCGTTCCGCCCGGGGAAAAGGGGCGGGTGAACCCTTTCATCGGAATTACTCCGCCGCCGCGCGTTTGGCGCCGGCCAAGGCGTCTTGTTCGGCCTTGTGCTTGTCGATCTGTTGTTGCGTGGCGCGTTGCATCGACGTCTTGAAGTCGTTGTGGCGTTCCTTGACCCACGCGTTCGAGAAATCCCGATTGACGTTGAGATTCTGAAACTTGGGGAACACGTATTGAGCCACCAGTTCGTAGCTGCGCATCTTGTTGGCGAAAGTCGTCCAGTTGGCGTCGGTGATCAGATACGCACCGAACCCGCCTGACGCCTGTTGCAGCATCTCGATCTGGCGCACTGCGTCATCGGGCGTGCCGATCACGGCCCGACCGGTTTCCATCAGAAACGTCGCGGCGTCGCCCTTGCGGTCGGGCGGGACCATCGGAATGACGGCGACATCCTCGAAATATTGAACCCACTCGTCCAGGCTATAGCCCACATCGGCGAGCGCCTTCTCGCGGGTTTCGGCGACATGGATCAGCCCGACCATGCGCCAGTCCTTGCGCTCAAGGGCGTGGCCGTGGCGCTTGCCCATGTCGACCGCGATATCCCAATTGGCGCTTGCGACCTTGAGCGCCTCGGGCGCGGTTGCCGACAGCGACATCAATCCGGTGCCAAGCCTGCCCGCGGCGCGCGGGCCAGATGGCGACGCCATGCACGCCGTCGCGACATCGATATCGCGACCGCCATAAGGGCGAAGCTGCAGGCGGGCATCCTTGAGCTCGAACCAATCGGTCTTGAGCGTTACCGTTTCGCCGCGGAAGAGCTTCAA
>Ga0194132_10004464_pt1 | contig 23746 bp, 15 predicted proteins | sample TA2KigOf80mmetaG_FD_148612 | JGI IMG/M metagenome (GOLD analysis project Ga0194132, IMG submission 148612) | Freshwater microbial communities from Lake Tanganyika, Tanzania - TA2015054 Kigoma Offshore 80m | ecosystem: Environmental > Aquatic > Freshwater > Lake | place: Tanzania: Lake... | reverse complement strand
GTGCCAAAATCACTGTGCGTCATCGGAGGCGGTGTGGTTGGCACTGAGTTTGCCTCGCTCTATGGGCGCTTTGGTAGTGAAGTCAGCATTGTCGAAATGGCGCCTCAAATTTTGCCGAGTGAAGACGCTGACAGCGTGAAAGAGCTGGTACGCCAACTCAAAAAGCAAAATGTTGCGGTTGAAGTTGGCACTAAACTTACTGCTGTTGAAGACAAAGGCGATCACGCGCTTGTCACCACTGAGGGTCAAAAGCCGCGCGCCTTTGAGGTCGTCCTGGTGGCGATTGGTCGCGCACCGGTGACCGACGATATTGGTTTAGAGACTGCAGGTATCAAAACCGATCGTGGCTTCATCACTGTCGATAGTCACTACCGGACGAGCGCTGACTGGGTTTTTGCCATTGGCGACGTGATCCCTACACCTGCTCTGGCGCATACGGCGTCGGCAGAGGGCATGCATGCAGTCGAGGTGATTGCTGGCCATAAACCACCGGTCATTGACTACTCGGCTAATCCCAATGCGATTTACACATCTCCCGAAGTGGCTAGCATTGGTCGCACGGAGCAAGCGCTCAAAGCGGCAAAGGTCGACTACAAAGTGGCGCAGTTCCCCTTTGCGCCCATGGCTAGAGCTAAGATTGATGACGCGACGGAAGGCTTCGTCAAAATTATTTACGAGCCTAAGTACCGCGAGCTTCTTGGCGTTCACATCATCGGTGCCAAGGCGACCGAGATGATCGCTGAATTTGCATTAGGCAAGGTACTCGAAACTACCGTCGACGAGATCGCCCACACAATCCATCCGCATCCGACCATTTCGGAGACGATTATGGAAGCGGCTCATGTAGCGATGGGTGGGGCAATTCATCTATAATCGCTGTCATAAGAACTAGCCTAACCTAGAATCCTGTGGCCCGATGGGCGAAAGGCTGGCGTGCTATGCAGAACGACACGACTGAGGTGCTCATGCCCCTGATGGGCGAAGGCATTACCGAAGCCACTCTGGTCAAATGGCTGAAAAAGCCGGGCGAGCAGGTACATCTCGAGGAACCTTTACTCGAGGTGTCTACTGACAAGGTAGATACGGAAATTCCGTCGCCGGCTAGCGGCGTCCTCACGGAGATTTTGGTAAGTGACGGCACTACCGTCGAAGTGAACAAGGTGATAGCAATTATTCGTAGTAGTGCCAGTGGCTCGGCTGCGAGTGCCACCAGCTCGCCGTCTCGCGTCAGCACGCCACCAAAGACCACGGACTTGGCTGCGGTTCCAACTAAGGTCGAAGCTACAGCTGTTCATGCCGCGCCCACTGGCGACGTCAGACAAAAGTCGTCCCCTCTGGTCCGCAAGATGGCTAAGGAGGAGCGGATTGATCTTGCCGGCATCGTCGGCACCGGCTTGCACGGGCGTATTACTAAGCGTGACCTAGAGTCAGCCAAGTCGCGCGGCCCGACATCAGAGCCATCAGTTGCCGTCAGTAAAACTGTTGCCGATGCGCCGCTAGGGACGAAAAAGGATGGCGGCGTTGAGACTCTGGAAGGGGTGCCGGTCCGTCGTGAGCGCATGTCGAAGATGCGCGCCCTGATCGCTGAGCACATGGTCCGCTCAGTGCGCACATCGCCGCACGTCACAACCATTTTTGAAATCGATATGCACCGGGTCGCTGCTGCCAGGGCTAAAGCGCAGGCTGGGTTCAAGGCGCGTGAGGGCTTTGGACTCACCTATACGCCTTTCTTTGTGCACGCTGCCGTGCAGGCTATCAAGAAATATCCGATCGTCAATGTCTCGGTCGATGGCGACGATATACTGTGGAAGGATCAAATCAATATCGGCGTCGCCGTAGCGATTGAAACCGGCCTGATCGTCCCGGTGATTCGTGACGCGGGATCACTCAACGTGACTGGCATCGCCCGCCGCGTCAATGACCTAGCGACGCGTGCCCGCACCAAAAAATTACTGCCGGAAGATGTCCAAGGCGGCACATTCTCGATCACGAATCCAGGGATGTTTGGCAGTTTAGTGTCAGCGCCAATCATCAACCAGCCTCAGGTCGCTATACTCAGCGTAGGCGCCATCATCAAGAGACCGGTCGTGATTAACGATTTGATCGGGATACGTCCTATAGTGCAGATCGGACTAACCTTCGATCACCGCGTTGTCGATGGCGAGGGAGGGGCACGCTTTTTGGCATACCTGAAAGAGGTGTTAGAAGAGTTTGACGAGTCGGCTATTTAGCTTCCGCCGCGGGAGCGCTCGCGCTACACGAAATTACAGACCTAGACGCAACCAACCGATGGCGAGGATGAGCCGTTGCGGGCTCTTTATCCGCATGGGCCTCGACCTTGGAGTTGGCAGTGTCAGGAACCAATCAAATCATCAAGCCGGGCCAGGTTTTATTTAAATCTGGCGACAAATCGGATGGGATGTATCTCATCCGCCGGGGTGAGGTTTGTGTATACCTGGAACAAGAGGGTAAGGAAGTGGTGCTCGCCAAGGTGGGTGCCGGCGGCATGATTGGCGAAATGTCGTTATTTGATCAGCAGCCGCGCTCGGCTTCAGTCAAGGCTCAGACTGAGGCCGAAGTGACCCTGATCTCGCAGGACGATTTTGGCAAACTGATGAAACAGATACCCAAGTGGTTTGTCAGTCTCATGTCGGCTCTGTCCTCGCGCCTTAGGACAACGAACGAACGGCTAAAGAATCTGGAAAGTGGCATCATCTCAGCCAGTGGCGGCGGCAGCATGGCGCCTTACGCCAACGTCATTAAACAGCTGCACATTATGGTGCTGCTGATGCACAAAGATGGCGAAAAAATTGGCAAGGATTGGGTGTTGCGCATCTCTTCGATTGAATCAGCGCTCAAGGAAATTTTGCAGGCCGACACCACGAGACTCAAAGAGCTGATTGAAATCTTGACCACTTCTGGTCTGATTGCAGAGCGTCTCGACAACTACAAGAACCCCGCTATCGCCACGGCTAACCGAACGATCTTGACGACGATGGCAAACTTTATCAGTGATTTTTGTAAAGCCAATGCTGACCACCCTTACGTCTCTGCCGATGTCGTGGTGATGTTGCGCACGTTCGAGAAAATGGTCGCAACTGCTCCCTATGAGACGGTCTCAGCTGGACTTGATGAGATGATCAAAGAAGGTAAGCGTGCTAATCTGGTGACCGACAACTGGGGGACGGAAATTACGACGCTCGCCAAAGCCGGCGAGTCGGTCAAGATTGTCAAAACGTCAACAGGGCTGGGCTTGCGCGCCAAGAAGGCCGAGCTCGCTCTTTTTGTTCAGTGCTGCCAAGTGCTCGCAGCACTTTACAAAGGCAAATTCAATTAGACCTGCTCCCCATGGCGCCTGCTCCACCATTTGTTGTGGAGCCATCGCTGCGTTAACGCCACCGCCACGATAATCAGGGCAAGAACCAGCTGATTGATCACCGCTGCGCCTACCGATCCGGATTTAGCTGGATCCATGAACGGGTATGGATACCACGCGCGAAATTGCGCCATCACTTGAATTAAGGCTGTGTAGGCCACAGGATAGGCGAGCCACCAAAGGGCGGAGCTGAGGCTGATCAACGTCTCGGGTGGTTCGACTGCGTATTCCAAAAGGAAATACACGAAGGCCCCACTGTGAAGAAACGCATTGGACAACGCTGTGAGTGCATCCGGTGATTTGAATAGTCCGTGCAGCAGTGCCCAGTAGACAAAGGTCGTTTGCGACATGAATACGACCAGGGCAGCGCGCCATGACTCGTAACGCGCACGACTGAGCTCGTCTCCACGGTAAAGTGGTGACCACCGGTATAAAATGACCAGTGCACTGATCAGGTTCGACTGGTTGGTAAAGTACTGCCAGTAATTAAAGTACGAAAAATCCCGATTGGTCGCAGCGAAGGTAAACATCACCTGAAATATCGCCGCAATGATCGCTAGCCCCACCGTTCTGGCAAACCAGGGGAAGTAAGGCGACACCACATTTGGACCCGAAACTGAGGCGCTATTGGTCAATTCAGTCTCCAGCCGCGACGGCAATGTGGCTCGCCAGGCGTCCGGCGTAGTACTTAGCGATGAGTACGGCGGTCAGCGTTAGAGTCAGAAAGACAATGTAATGATGCAACTTACGCATAAGCGCTTCCTCGCAAAGTTCAGTGTCGGACTCCCCTAAGTGTCGTACAAATTAGCTTTTGACACAATGGAGTGATTTTGCTAGCGTCCGCGGACCGCTTGTGCGGCAAGATTTTCGAGATAACACTCGGTTTTTTTAGGAGAGTCTGCGGTCCATGAAGTCCACGGTCGAACAGCTCAATGCCGTCCAGTACCGCCTCAGCATTGAGGTGTCCCCTGATGAAGTCAACAAGGCCTTCGATGGCGCCTACCGCAAACTGCAGCAGCGTGCACGTATCCAGGGCTTTCGTCCTGGCAAGGCACCGCTTACTGTTGTGCGTCGCCTTTATGGCAACAGTGTTGCCGGTGAAGTACACGAGTCTCTGATCAATCAGCATCTTTTTGCCGCCATTGGCGAGCAAGCATTCCGTCCGGTGGCTGCGCCCGTTGTTGACGCCAAGAGTCTCCCGACGGAGAACGAGACCTTCATCTTCACCGCCGTCGTAGACGTGTTGCCAGAGTTAAAAATCGACAACTACAAAGGTGTCGAAGTGAGCGCTGAGGAATACGCCGTCAACGACGAAGCGCTCAACCGCGAGCTAAGCACCCTGCGTCGTCGCAGTGCGCGCACGCGTCCCATTGAACCCGGTCAGACCGCAGCCAAAGGTATGTTGGCAGCGCTCTCCCATACGGCCACGCATAAAGATGTCGCCATCGCCGCTCTGGACGTTAAAGACATGACCGTTGCTCTCGGCGAGGGTGAGCTCTTTGACGGCCTCGAGGCACCGATCTTCGGTATGACTGTCGGTCAGGTCAAAACGGCGCCAGTGAAATTGCCCGACACCTACCCGGATAAAGAACTAGCGGGTCAGGAGCTGAGCTTCACGCTGACCCTGAATGATCTGAAAGTTTTGGATATTCCAGCTCTGGACGATGAGTTCGCCAAGGATCTGAACTTCGAGAGTGCCCAGCTGTTGACCGACGAGGTTCGCAAGCAGATGGAATCTCAGGCCACGAACATGAGCCGCCAGAGCCTCGAGACAGCTCTTCTCGGCAAGATCCTGGACGCCAATCCCTTCGAAGTGCCGCCAGCGATGGTGGATCAGGTCATTGATAGCATGATCGAGGAGGAGCTACGCGGCCATCCTGAGGACACCCGCAAGAAGGCCCTTGGCAACAGTGAGCTGCGCAAGAACCTACTGGCGACAGCTAAGCGCCGTACCCAGAATACGCTGGTGCTCTGGCATGTAGCTCAGAAAGAGGCGATCGAGACCACCGAAGCCGAGCTCAACCAACGTTTAGATCAGGTGTTAGCTGACGCAGGCGTCACCGATCCCAAGCAAAAAGCCACCTTTAGAAAGTCACTTGAGCCGCGCCTGCGGGAAAGTGTTCTTTTCGAAAAGGCCATGGACTTCCTGCTTGAAAATGCGAAGGTTACCCGCGTGCCCGCCAGCCTCTGAGTGACAGTTTTCTGAGCGGGGCGCCCTGCCCCGCTAAAGTCTTCCCCAAATTAGTCGATCCCTCTAGAGAGGACTTCAGCGACTTCGGAGGCCGCTAGCCCAACGGTTTGCGCATCCCCTGTTGGCTGAAGTTCGAGAATAGAGTAAAAATTTCTTTATGTTCGCGATGTTCGGTAAGATAGGCCAGCAACGTGGACGCTGGTGTGGATCAGGCGGTTCAGGCTAACCTGTTGATAGAGGGAAGGTTTTTATGCCATTGGTACCCATTGTCGTTGATCAGACCAACCGCGGCGAGCGTTCTTACGACATTTACTCGCGACTTCTCAAAGACCGGATCATTTTTCTTGGTACACCGGTCTACGACGAGATTGCCAATCTCATCGTGGCACAGATGCTGTTCCTCGAGAGCCAGGATCCGGACAAGGACATACATTTTTATATCAACTCTCCGGGTGGATCGGTGACGGCCGGCATGGCGATTTACGACACAATGCAGGTGATCAGACCTGACGTCCGCACGTACTGCGTCGGGCAATGCGCGTCGATGGGCGCCTGGCTACTAGCGGCCGGCTCCAAAGGCAAGCGCTACGCTCTACCGAATGCACGCGTCATGATTCACCAGCCACTTGGTGGTGCGACGGGACAAGCAACCGACATTGAAATCCAAGCGCAAGAGATCATCAAAACCAAAGAGCGGATGATCGATCTCCTCGCCTACCATACGGGCAAATCCAGCAAGGTCATTAGCGGTGATATCGACCGCGATTTCTTCCTTTCCGCCGAGCAGGCCAAGGAATATGGTATCGTCGATGAAATTGCCCCTTCGGCAAAAAAACTAAAGAAGCCAGAGTGAACTAAGCAACTTCGGTACGAAGTCGCGTGTGTAGATAGAGTGGTGTCAACCAGATGATGATGGGGAGTGCCAGGGTGGTGCTCCTAAATGGGACGGGACCCGTTAGGGAAGGAGATCTGAGACATGGCAGGCAAAGACTCAGGACTGCACTGCAGCTTTTGTGGCAAAGGGCAGCGAGAAGTCAAAAAATTGATCGCCGGCCCCAACGTCTATATCTGCGATGAGTGCATTCAACTTTGCAATGACATCATCGCTGAGGAAGTGGAGAAGGAGGAGCTGCTAAGCCCAACGGGCAAGATTCCCAATCCCAAAGACATCAAGAAAGTCCTAGACGACTACATCATCGGCCAAGAGGCCGCCAAGAAGACGCTGTCGGTTGCGGTGCATAACCACTACAAGCGCATCGATCACAAGGGCAAGAGTGAAGACGTGGAGCTATCCAAGTCCAACATCCTCCTGATTGGTCCCACTGGTTCTGGTAAGACGCTGCTGGCGCAAACTCTAGCGCGGATCCTCAACGTACCATTTACCATCTCCGATGCCACCAACTTGACTGAGGCCGGCTACGTCGGTGAGGACGTCGAGAACATCATTCTCAATCTCCTGCAGAACGCCGACTACGATGTCGAAATGGCGCAGCGCGGTATTGCTTACGTGGACGAGATCGATAAGATCGCGCGCAAAGGCGAGAACCCGTCGATCACACGTGACGTTTCCGGTGAGGGTGTACAGCAGGCACTCCTGAAGATCATCGAGGGCACGATCGCCAACGTGCCGCCGCGCGGTGGCCGTAAGCACCCGCAGCAAGAGTTCCTGCAGGTAGATACCACCAACATCCTCTTTATTTGCGGCGGCGCCTTTGCTGGCCTAGAAGACATCATTGCCTCGCGGATCGAGGTCGCCTCGATGGGCTTCGGTGCCGACATCCGCTCCAAAGCGCAGAAGAACGTCAGCGAATTGCTCGCTAAAGTCCAAACGGAAGACTTAATGAAGTTCGGGATGATTCCCGAGTTCATCGGCCGGGTGCCAATCGTTTGTTCCCTAGCGCAGCTGGACGAAGCCGCTCTCATCAAGATCTTGACCGAGCCCCGCAACGCAATTGTCAAACAATTCAAGCGTCTTTTCGACTTCGAATCGGTCGAACTGAAGTTCACCGATGGCGCCCTGCGCGCTGTGGTCAAAGAAGCGCTGAAGCGCAAAACTGGCGCCCGCGGCCTCCGTGCCATCCTCGAGACTGCCATGCTCGAGATCATGTATGAGATGCCCTCCCAGGAAAATCTCAAAGAAGTCGTCATCACCGAAGAGGTGATCGTTGCGGATGCCGACCCAATCTTGGTATACCGGTCTGACTCTGAGGTGAAAGCCAAAGAAGAGAAGAAAGAACGGGAGTTTGGCACCGGACAGAGCTAAGTTCTGCCTGGTAGGTGTAGGCCTGGATCCGTGGCGATTCTTGCATGCCCCCCCGAGGGTGCCACGGTTCTCATCAGTCTTGGGTTTTTCTGTTGCAGTTAAAAGCCGATTTTTTATTAAACCTTCTAGGATTGTTAGGCCCAGGTGCGCTAAGATGAACCTAGTCGCCCCAAACGAACATTCTCTCAATGATGACCGCAATCACCTGTTGATTTGCGTCCACTTGAGCGTCGAGGAGGCATCCGTATGACGACAGATCAATCTGCCAAGTTGCAACGTCAGCGTATCCCCCTCCTACCGCTGCGGGATATTCTGGTTTTTCCATCGACCGTGGTGCCGCTTTTTGTTGGCCGCGACAAGTCGATTCAGGCATTGGAACAAGCGATGTCGGGATCCAAAGAGATCCTGCTCGCAGCGCAAATTAAAGCCAAAACCAACGATCCGACGGCCGACGACATCTACCGCGTCGGCACCGTGTCGGTAATCTTGCAGTTGCTGCGTCTACCGGACGGCACGGTCAAAGTCTTGGTCGAAGGACAGCGGCGCGCTCGTATCGTCGACTACGTCCAGACCGAAGAGTTCTTCATGGTCGAGGCCGAACCACTGCCGGAGCCGCAGAGCACCGGTGTTGAGAATGAAGCACTCATTCGCACGGTGAAGATGGCCTTTGACAATTACGTGCGTCTCAATAAACGCATCCCTCCCGAGATGCTGCTATCGATTGCTCAGATCGAGAACGAGTCAAAGCTCGCTGACACCTTAGTCGCTCATTTGACCAATCTGAAGCTACAAGATAAACAGCGCCTGCTCGAGCAGACTGATCCTAGACAAAGGCTCGAGGACCTTTACGGATTCATCCAATCTGAAATTGAAATCATGCGCGTCGAGAAGAAGATCCGCGCTCGCGTCAAACGTCAGATGGAGAAGACGCAAAAGGAATACTATCTGAACGAGCAGATGGCTGCGATTCAGAAGGAGCTCGGTGACCGCGATGATGGCCGGGCCGAGATCATGGAGCTAGAGAATCTCGCCAAGAAGAAAAAACTCTCCGAGGAAGCACGCGACAAGGTCAACAAAGAGATCCGTAAGCTCAAGCACATGTCGGCTATGTCGGCCGAGGCAACGGTAGTCCGTAACTATATCGAAACGGTGCTGTCTTTACCTTGGAACGAATACACGACCGAAAAGCGTGACATCAACTTCTCAAGGCAGGTGCTCGACCAAGATCACTTCGGTCTAGAGAAGGTGAAAGACCGGATCCTCGAATATCTATCAGTCCGGGCTCTCGTTTCGGAGATGAAGGGTCCGATTCTCTGTTTGTCTGGACCTCCGGGGGTTGGCAAGACCTCGCTTGCTAAGAGCGTTGCCGAGGCAACGGGTCGCAAATTTGTCCGTATCTCCCTCGGCGGTGTCCGTGACGAGGCTGAGATCCGTGGCCACCGGCGTACTTACATTGGATCGATGCCAGGCAAGATCATCAACGCCCTCAAAAAATGCGGCAGTGCCAATCCTGTGGTTCTCCTCGACGAGGTCGATAAGCTCAGCCAGGACTTCCGCGGTGATCCCACCTCAGCACTCTTGGAAGTGCTGGATCCTGAGCAGAATGCGACTTTCGTAGATCACTATTTGGACATCGACTTTGACTTGTCAAAGGTGATGTTCATGGCCACGGCCAACAGCCTTCACACCATCTCAAAGCCGCTGCTTGACCGGATGGAAGTGATTCGCTTGGTTGGCTACACCGAAGAAGAAAAGTTGGCTATCGCCAAGCAGTACCTCGTTCCCAAGCAGTTAAAAACCAATGGGCTTGCTGGTACCAATGTCACGGTGGCACCGGCCGCGGTGAAAGAGCTCGTACGCTACTACACCCGCGAGTCTGGGGTCCGTAACTTAGAGCGTGAAATTGGCGCCGTACTTCGTAAGCTTGCGCGCAAGCATCTTGAGAAACATCACTCAGGTGACACGAGCGACGCAACCGAGCACAGCAGCGACTCAGAGGCCCCTGAGGAAGTGGTCGAGGCGGCACCAGTCAAGAAAAAGAAAGGCACTGCAGCAGCAGCGGCCACGGAGAACGCTGCTCCAGCCGCAGCCGCGACTGGGCTTATCGATCTCAACATCACAGAAACCGTAACGGACAAGAGTGTTCAGAAATACCTTGGACCCCGCCGGTTCCGTATTGGTTTAACCAATCAGCATCACGAAGTTGGTCTCTGTACGGGACTAGCCTGGACTGAAGTGGGTGGAGACCTTCTCGTTGCCGAGGTGTCTATCTTGCCAGGGAAAGGTAAACTCACCTGCACTGGTAAGCTCGGTGAGGTTATGCAGGAGTCTGCGCAGGCGGCACTAAGTTATGTCCGGTCACGTTCCAGCTTCCTCAGTCTCGATGATGATTTCTACGCCAAAGTAGACATCCATATCCACGTGCCTGAGGGCGCTATTCCTAAAGACGGACCGTCTGCTGGGATTGCCATGGCCACGGCGCTGACTAGCGCTCTGACCAATCGTCCGATCAGTAAAGATGTTGCCATGACTGGTGAGATCACATTGCGCGGCCGGGTGCTACCCATTGGTGGTCTTAAAGAAAAAATCATCGCCGCCCACCGTGGTGGCATCAAGAAGGTTCTGATCCCTAAGGAGAACGAGAAGGACATTCAAGAGCTACCTAAACAAGTTCTCAAGGAAGTCACCGTAGTGCCAGTTGAGCACATGGACACAGTGCTCATGCATGCTCTGGTTTGGAAGCAGCCTGAGGGCGCATCGGGACAGGATGAACTCTTTGAGAAACTACGAAAAATCACCGAAACCGAGGTAGGCACCGCCGACTTAGCCTTCGCGCACTAACAGGGGTGGCCCTAAGGCTACTAAATTCTTAAGCGAAATTGACGATATACCTCGTAGGACCACTGTCTCCCGGAGCCAGTCATCATACGGGGTTTCGTTTTTATGGCCGAAAAGAGTCGCCGCACTAGTTCCGCTCGTAAGCTAGCGCCAACTCCAGATCAGGGCGATTTGCTACGTTTTGTCGAGGACCTCAAGCGTCAATGGATGGCAACGATTGACGCCCTGGTAGATCCACTCATCATTGTCGGTGGTGACTATAGCGTGCAGAAGGCCAACGTCGCCATGGCCAAACTAAACAACGTCGATGTGAAAGATATCCTGGGGCGCAAGTGCTACAGCGTTTTTGCTGGGAGGAGTGATCCGTGTCCCGGCTGCAAACTTAAATCCACCATGAAAGACGGCACGCCAACCTCTTTTGAGCTGGACCACGTACGTCAGAGCCAAACGTTCGAAGTCAGCTCGCAGGCGCTCACCGATGCTGCTGGGAGCCCAGAGGCCGTGGTTCATGTCTACCGTGACCGCACCTTGGCAAAAGCGATGCAGGCGCAGTTAGCGCAGCAGGACAAGCTCGCATCGATTGGACTTCTTGCAGGCGGCGTGGCTCACGAGATTAACAATCCTCTTGGTGGCATCTTGATATTCTCGCAGATGCTTCTGCGTGAAATGGACCCGAAAAGCCCCCACTACCAAGACGTCGTTGAGATCGAAGCAGCTACGCAGCGCTGCAAGGCGATCGTCGAAGGATTACTGGATTTCGCGCGGCAAAACCCAGCAAAACCTAAGTCTCAGCAGGTAGAGATCAACGCTATTGAAGCCATTCGCACCGCCATTCGATTTGGCAGCGTCGGTTTTAAGAATGGTGGAAAAATCGCACTGATCACCAAACTCGATAGCAAGGAACACATCGTCACCGGGGATCGGAACCGCATCATACAAGTATTCTTAAACCTCATTCAAAATGCGGTTCAGGCCATGCCCGACGGCGGAGCTCTAACCATACGCACCACTTCGCGCCAGGATAACCAAGGCAACAAATATGGTGTGTATGAGGTCGAAGACACCGGCGTTGGGATTTCCGACGAACATCTGAGCAAGATTTTCGATCCGTTTTTTACAACCAAAGATCCTGGCGAGGGTACGGGTTTAGGGCTAGCCCTGTCCTACGGCATCATCAATGATTTTGGTGGCACCATCCGTGTCAGTAGCAAAGTCAACGTGGGCACTTGTTTTACGGTGGAACTGCCACTAACAGCGCTTAAATCTGCCAAGAGTTAATGTTAACTTATTCAGGCCGCCGTGATGCAACTGAAGTTTATAAAAAATAGAGGTTTTGTCCGCCTGTTGATTATGGCTGGCGCTGTTTCTCTCATGGCTCAGCTGCAGTTGATGCTGGCGCATGGATTTATGGCATCAAATTTCTCCCAGCATCTTAAATGGACCTCACTCTTTAATATCAGTCTGGTAGCACTATACACTGGCGGCACCATTCTGGGAGCTATCACTACACTTATCGAGCCTACGGCGGCCAGACTCATGAGCGTTATCAGCTCCCAAGCTCTTGCCGTGCTAGCCACCGTAGGGTTAGCTGGCGACAATGGTCAGATTAGTCCGACGATGCTTTTGACCTTACATCTATTTGGCAACACCCTCTTCTGCTACAGCATACTCACTGTCATTTTGAGTCATTTGACGATCCCTGCCAGGATTTCGATCATAGCGCGCATAGGCGCTGCAGCGGCTGTCATCATCACGGCTGCTATCGGGTTACTCGGGCGCAGCTGGCTGTCGATAGAATCGGTATCCCACAGTTTGCCGGTGGTACGCGATTTTGTACTCTTACTTACTCCTATCGTCGTACTTTTTGGTATTAGCAATCGTAAGACGCTCACGCGGTCTCCTAAACTCTGGTGGGAATCAATCATCACTCATATGCCTAGCTCAGAGGAACATTCTGTCGCGCGGCAAAGTATGGTGATTTGTTACGGTGGCATCACAGCGAATATTTTCTTCAGACTGTTTGCATCCTTGATGTTCGGGGACGATATAGGAAAATTTGTAGCAGCAGCTTTAGAAGCCATCCAGCTTAGCTGGCTAGGGTCAGTTTATCTCAACCTCTCCAACGTCAACTCGCTGCTCATCGAACAGCGTCAAAGTAAGCAAATTGCAAGACTCACAACAAGCTCTGCCCGCCAATTCCTTCATCGACACGGTGGTGGTCAAAATGCCTGGGCTGCCATAGTCGGTATCAAAACCACCAACTTCACCATCGATCATGACGTCGATGGCCAGTTGCAAACAGCGCTACCGGTGTCCCTGCTGCAGATCCGCAGCGAGGAGATTCAGCGATGCGTCACGGACGTACTTGGTCCCCTCAACCTACATACGCAGGCCAGCTCGCACCGTGTACTAGGTGCCGTTAACGCTGAAAATTCGTTACATCCATGTATCGACACCCTCAAGATGTTTGCCTGTATGTATCTAGATGCGGCACCGCGCGTAGAGCGGCGTCTTAAGGGCCTCATCTCCTTGTTACCAATTATCGATCCAGGACTAGCGCGCATTCTGAAGCCCGAGCAATTCGCTGCACTGATAAACAGGAACAAATGGTTTTTCCATTTTGATTTTTCCTGGTTAGACCAGCAGATGAGTTATTCATCAAGCGACCTGAGATATCAGGTCCAACTGTCAACTCTATCGGATCAGACACGCCTTGCTATGACCGATTACCTCGAAAAAACCGGCGGCATCGGTAACCTTGTATGGATGGGACCAGAGGCCCGCGCACGCCTCCTGCAAGAGGCCCCCAGTATGGCAAGCGTCATTGAGACTTGCCCTGTGCCACGGCTAGGACCAGTAGGCAGAGGCGACGAATTTCTAATGTTTACCATTAAGTTTGAACAACTCATCCCGCGGCTGCAACGATACTTCAACTTTGACGAAAGTCGCTCCAGCTTGCTCGACTTCGAACCTAATGCTGAAAGTTTGCGCCTGCATCGTCTACTCGCCGTCCAACTCAGTCAGGCTAAATCCTTGGACGGAATACTTAGCACCCTGGGGCAGATAAAGACTGTACCGTGGAGGGGATTCCGCGAGAAGGACAACGCCCTCCAACTCATTCTGGCGGCCCATGATCGACTGGTCCAAATTTTGACGCCGACGGAATCACTTGCTGAATCCAAGTCCAAAGAGATCCAACTGGCCCATCGCGAGCTCATGGAAGCCGTGAGGATCATAGGGTACCCGAGCCAAATTCTGCACAACGCTCAGATGAACAAGATAGCCTTGCGCGACGTCGATCGCCTTTTAAGTGTAGCTGGTAATAGTAACGACCCTCGTTTTAGCGAGGCTTGGTTAGTGCTCGCCACAGCAGATTTTCAGCGGCAACCTAAAGACCATCGGTTGCAAATTCTCAACTTCATCAACACAGCCCTGAGCGGCAAGACGCTGACTAAGGACAATCTCATCCGGGGCAAGGCACTCGATGCTATAGGTAGTCTTGCACGCAGCGCTGATACCGACGAACTACCTCATATCGCTAATGTCCTTGAAAAAGGATATACGAACTTTGCCAAATACGACGCTTCCATCGAACTCTGTTGTCACCTCTTAGACACCCATCTCTACATCGAAAATATGAACATCGGACGTCTATCAATCTCAGAGTTAAGCAAGGCAGCGTTTGTAAACCACATTGCTGACCTGACGATCAGGTTTGGGGAGCAAAATCACGAAATAGCGGCTCTACAAAGCCGTTGGCAGGAGCTTGAGACGGCAACGCTCCATTTTTTGCAGACTGCGTCGTAGCTTATTGCGACCAAAAGGATGCGTCGCTGGCGATCTCGTAGAGCCGACGCATACGCTTGTGAGCCTCCGGTAAATCCGCCTCCGCGAGGATAACTTCGTCTCCCTCTAAACCTAGTTTAACGACAATATAGCTCTGACTTCCGCGCTTTACTGAAGTGGCCAGTGCTTCTCGGAGCTGCAGCATCGACTTGACCTCGCGACCATTTACGGCCAGCACCTGACGATGACGGGTATCGCTATAACCGCGATTAATGGGATCAGCCAAGACCCGGCTGACGATGATGACTCTGGTGGAGGGGTCTACTTGCGGCTCGTTCTGATCGCGCAAAATATGTAGTAGATCAAGCGGCCCGACGTCACGCCAGTACTTACCCCACTGGCGCAGATAGGCCAGCGAGAGCTCTTGAAAAATCAGCCCGCCGACAATCAAATGCGGCTCCGGCTGCCCGTACCGGTAGCTGACGATGGGTGTACGATTGGAGTCGAAGCGTCTGAGCCTCAGCGTCTCGGTGCGTTCCACACCTTTACGCCATAGTTTGAGCGTGAGCTGATCACCGCCGTAGAGCTGATTGAGCAGAGAGCGCAGCGGCAGCTTGCCCCACATGGGGTGCTGCACATAGCCCTGATCACTGATTTTTTGGCCATTGATCTCAAAGATCACATCATCGGTAGCCAGGTGATCCGTGGCGCTACTATCGGGATAGACGCTCGCTACCCGGACTCCAGTCTGTAATTGCGGCACCTGTAGCAGTGTCCGCATGTCGGGCGAAGTCAACGGCGCAAGCTCAGCACCCAAGGCTGGAAAGCCTCGGTAATCACGGTCGTGATGATCGTTTAGGAAGTGGCGGATGACGATAGCTGGCACCGCCGCCAGAAAGTTTTGATCTTGGGATGATGCGAGAGCGGCCAGCTTGCCACCGAAAATCACGGGCTCGGCATTACCTAGCCCAGTCTGCTGGGTCTTTAAATCATACGACAGCAGTCCGTAGTTACTGGTCACCGGAGTACTGAGGCTGACCTCTTGGAGGCTCGCCGCCGCCTGACTCAACTGATTGGAGTCGCGCATTTTGTAAATCTGAACAGCTGTGTCCAGAGCCAAATCATCGCCAATTGCGAGCGGCTTTAATCCTTGGAGGACGACCGGGCGCACCGGGCGCAGCAGTGCAAGATCGACTTCATAGTCGACAAATACGGTAGTAACTTCTTCACGCTGTGATGAGTCAAAGCGCTGCAACTCAATAAAGCTAGCATCGCGAGCCGCACTCGCCGTCGTCAGGAGCTCACCACTGGCAAGTAGCACCGCTAGGTACTGCTGCTGGGCGATGTCTTCGTTTTGCCACGGAGCACTCGGATCGATCTCGCTTTTGGTGGCGAAGATGCGCACTACGTGATCCTCGATGCGAAAACGGTCGTCGCGCATAGGAACACTGCGTTTCGGTGGTGTGGCGCCAAACACCGTCGCACTCGTCAGCCAAATTAAAATCAGGGCCCTCATGAGCGCGATTCCCCTCTAGACTCGGATGATTCGCCTTGATCTTCGAGCCAGCGATCCATAGTGACACCGTAGCGTTTTTCAATCAGAGATTTACGCGCAGAGACCTTGGCGCGCGCGAGAACGATAGGGTCATGACTGCCAAAGAAATCAATCACGGCAAACGGCGACTTACCCTGCTCCAAGTGCGTGGCAAAATCTGCGATGTTTACCACCTTCTGGCCATCTACCGACTCTACCACTTGATAGAGTTGACTGGTCGCGTAAGTATTGACGGCATCGGGGAGTCGTTTAACGAGTACGATGATCTGCTCGAGACCCGCATACGCTGCATCGTATTGCGACCACGATTCCAGATACCTCAATGTCAGCGGCGCATCACGCAGCCAACGCTCGCCCCAGGTACGCAGCAAATTACGGCTAAGCGCCGTGAACACGAGCCCACCGTAGACAAAAAAGCGTGGATGCCGCGCGTATGAGTAGCCAGGCTCATGATGGGGCCGCTCAGGACCGACACGGACGACGACATCGCGTCGCACGCCCTCCCGGAGCACACTAAATCTACAGTCATCCCCAAGCTGCTTCAGATCAAAAATCACATGAAAGTCGACGCGCTCCCCGCCGAAATCGACGCGCCCATCGACGCCGATGGGTTGACGGTCGATGGCAAGGATGATGTCACCTGGAAGGACGAGCCCAGCGGTAGGTGCCCACTGGCTCACATGAGCCACCTTAACCCCACCATCGCTAGCGCTTAGCCCATAAAAGGCCTGGGTCGACGGACTCAGCAAGGCCCAGTCGCTGATGGTGATTCCGTCGTCCGGATGACCATCGTAGCGACCGTCCTCGATATCGCGGAGAAAGTGCCGGATGACTGGCGTGGGGATGATATAGCCAGTATTCTCGGCCTGCTGAAAACTCTGGAAGGCGACCCCTACCACCTGATCACCCTGCACCACCGGGCCCCCACTGTTGCCCGGATTGATAGCTGAATCAACCTGCACCAAAAGATGTTTAGCGCCGCCGTGATGCACGTAGCCCAAATAACTTATGCGCGACACGATACCGTCGGTGACAGACAGCTGATCACCACCCATCGGAAAGCCAATAGTGGACACCGGTGAGCGCAGACGCGGTACCCCACCGAGGCGCAGCGGTCCAAGTTTACTCAGCGCGACCTTGCCTGAGGGCTCGAGTGGTTCAATGACCGCAAGGTCGGCATCATGAGCAATTAACTTGATCACCGCCGGCATCGGTGTGGCGTCGCCGTCACGCTGCACCGTGACAAAGGATGCATTGGCCACGACGTGCGCATTGGTGAGAATACGCCCGTCGCCAATGTAGAATCCAGTCCCCGCACCTGGAACAGCCACTACCCTCTTCCACGGCTCGACAAAACTGGGCTCATCGCGCATCACTTGGATGCGAAAGACCGAGTTACGCATGCTAGACAGACTATAAGCGGCTGCCCGCGGTGCAAACGCCAGAGTGAGCAACACCCCGGCCATCAAGGAGTGCGCAGCACTGAGTCTCACTTAAACACCCCGCACTTGCCGCCAAGCTGCCAAAGATGCAGCCTGCAGGTAAGGATTACGTGCCTTAACGTCGGCCATCGTCGCTGACGGCTCAGGATCGTAATTATGACCAGGCAGGAGAATAGTGTCTGCCGGGAGCTTGGCCAGTTTGTTGCTAAGACTATCGTAGAGCTGATCGGCATTGCCGCCTGGTAAATCAACCCGACCACATCCGCTGATGAATAGCGTGTCGCCCGAAATCAGACGGTCTTCGCACAGAAAACACTGGCTCCCAGGAGTGTGCCCTGGGGTGTGGATGACCTTGATGGCAACTCCACCGATATCGATCTTGTCCCCACTGCGGCAAATCTTAAGATCGTTGCGACTGACTCCAGTCACCTTGACGATGCCCTCCGCCTCTTCAGCCTGCACGTAAACAGGTACATGCTTAGTCGCCATGAGCTCAGCGATACCCTGGATGTCATGCCCCCAGATGTGACCACCACAGTGGTCAGGATGATAGTGAGTGACCAGAGCGCCGGTGATGGTCATGCCGTCTGCCTCAGCCGCCTTGGTGATCGCCTCGATGTCCCAAGCTGGATCGACCACCATGCACTCGCGCTTACTGCGGGAGCCCACCAGGTAGGCGAAGTTTGCCATCGGTCCGACGAGGAGTTGCTTGAGATAAAGATCAGAAGTGTCTGTCATGGTTAATCCTTTGTTGCTCCAACTTAACGAGGGCATGGCTTAGGTTCAATGGTTTTCCCAAGTCCTCAGAGACTCAAACTTTTTTGCAGATGAGGGGATAACTTCAATTTGAGCATTTTCTCCAGTCCTTAAATCATTAATCTAACTCACTGATTTCCTGGCCTTTAAGTAAATCCTCTCAAGCTTACGGCGACTTATGACGAAGCACTCTTTAGCGAACTAGGGAGACTTCATGGACTGACCACAAGGCGTCCACCATGAAAGTAATTGAGCAAAAATTCCGCCTACTTACGGCTCGACCGCTGGCCGCATGGTGCTTATTTATCATCAGTTCCGGTTACTTACCGTACTCTGCTCGTAGCGCCGAAGCCCAGGTAGCTGGTAGTTCTAGCTCGTCTATGTCGGTGTCCTACGCAGGCCGACTTACCACCGAGACGGGCGCGCCTATGGCGGGGCGCGTCAATATAACCGCCACCTTTTGGGATGCCGCCGTCGCGGGCACTCAGAGGGGTGACCCAGTAACTTTCCCTAGTGTAGACCTAAACGAAGGAATGTTTTCTGTCAGCTTCGCTTTTAGTGGTCCCGATGCGCAGGAGATCTTTGGTGACGGGACGGTGGCTATTTTTATCGAGATCGCGGCTGAGGGTAAAACTTATCCACGGCAGAAATTTAACTATGTCCCACTCGCGCTGCGTGTGCCCGTGGACGGTAAATCACTGAGCTTTAACATTTCGTCCGGCAAGCTCAGCGTCAAGGGAAGCGAAAGCGCCGGAGCAGGCAGCGTCCTTACGAGCGACGGCAGCGGCGGCATCATATGGGTGGCAGCAACGCAGACTGCCTCGGGTACAGTAAGCCTCACCAACACCGGCGTCACTGCAGGCAGCTACACACGCGCCAATATCGTCGTCGATCAGCAAGGCCGACTCACAAGCGCAACCAATGCAGCTGCGATCACCGATACCGACGTTGCCGCCAACGCGGCCATAAGTCAGAGTAAGATCGCTGGCCTTACGGCTGCGCTCACAGCGAAGCAAGACGCGATCGCAACGGGGACCCCAGCGGACTACCTGCGTGGTGATAAAACATGGCAACCACTCACTACGGCTACGGTGCCAGAATCAGGCACAGCACAGTACTTCAGCATCGCCCGCGCCAGATCCAGTCTCACAGGATTAGCTCCGCTCTCCTACAGTGCGACCACCGGTGATATCAGTCTCGCACGGGCTAGTGGATCGACGAGCGGTTATCTCTCGTCGGCGGATTGGACGACCTTCGACGCCAAACAACCGGCTGGTAACTACGTGACCCAACTAGCTGGTGATGCCACCATAGACGGATACGCTAACGGCACAGGCACTGTTAGCCTAGCTGCCGTGGCGATTGCAGGCACTTCAACCAAAGTGACGTACGATGCCAAAGGCCGCGTCACCCTGGGTACTTCACTCAGTGCCGCCGATATCCCGACACTGAACTCAACCCAGATCACCACATCGCTGGGCTATACCCCTGTCAACCGGGCTGGTGATTCCCTGAGCGGTGGTCTAAACCTGGGCAGCTTTGACATCAGTAATGCTGGTAACGTGCAGATGGCTGCGTCAAAGACCTTAGGTCTTAGCCCCAATACCTCTGACCCCACAGGACTCTTAGCAACAGACAAGGGTAAAACTTGGTTTAATACGACGACCAATCAGATCAAGTATTGGGATGGCTCGGCTGCAGTCGCACTTGGTGTATCAGGATCGGGCCTAAGCTCGCTTAACGGGCAGAACGGAAATACGCAGACCTTCGCTGTTCCAGGTGCATCTGGCACAGCACCGGCGTGGTCTTCAACGTCTAATGCTCATACGCTCAACATTCCGATGGCCGCGGCAGCCAGTGTCACTGCAGGTTTGATTTCTAATACTGATTACACAGCTTTCACAAACAAAGTGAACAACGTCGCACAAGGCACGGGTATCGCCGTAGCTACCACGAGTGGCACGGCCACCGTAAGTCTCGCGACCACTGGCACGGCCGGGAGCTATGCTAAGGTCACTACGGATGCATTTGGGCGTGTCACTGCGGGAAGTAGTTTAGTGCCGGATGATTTACCGCCGCACAGTGCAGGCCTCATCACATCCGGAACGCTCAATGTCGCCAACGGTGGTACTGGTGCGATCACTCTACCAGCTAATCATGTCATCCTCGGTAATGGCATCAGCCCTGTGCAAGCCGTGGCTCCTATCACCAGCGGTAACGTACTCACCTCGAACGGTACGACTTGGCAAAGCACGGCTCTCCCGGCCACCACCTGGTCCACTCCAGGCACCATAGGTGCGACCACACCTAACACCGGTGACTTTACCACAGTGACTTCTATCGCCCAGTCTGGTTACGAGGCCAAACCGTTTGGTGTCGCTGCAGGTAACACGGGCGAAGTCCGCTTCGACGAACTCTCTGCTAACGGCAGCAACTACATTGGGTTCAAGGCACCTGATGTGATCGCAGCCAATAAAGTCTGGGTACTGCCAGCTGCCGATGGCACGACTGGACAGGTGCTGAAAACTGATGGCGCAGGCAATTTAGGCTGGGTATCGGCTGCTACCGGAAGTGTTACAAGTATCGGAATCACAGCACCGGCAGCGGGGATCACTGTCACAGGTGGCCCTATCACCGCGGCTGGCAGCATAACGCTCGCCCTCAATAACGACCTCGGTGCCGTCGAGGCACTCACTACGACTGGTTTAGCAAAACGTGCATCCAATGACACATGGACCACGGTTGCCGATAACTCCACTAACTGGGACTCAGCCTACGCGGACCGCCTCAAATGGGATGGCGGAGCCTCGGGCCTTGTCGCTGCTACTGGGCGCACTAGTCTTGGACTCGGTGGCTTAGCGACGCTGTCGGCGGTAAGCAGCACCGAAATCACAGATGGCACTATTGCAGACGCAGACATTGCAGCATCCGCCAATATCGCTGATAGCAAACTAGCCACGATTAGCACCGCTGGCAAGGTGTCTGGATCGGCAATTACCTCGGGAACGATCGGAGGCAGTACCGCGATTAGTACGTCGGGTAATCTAATAACTTCAGGGAACCTAGGGATTGGAACAACCAATCCAGCCGGCAAACTCGACGTCGCCGGATCCATCTGCCTAAGTGGAGCTAACTGCATCAGTGCGTGGCCTGCGGGTAGCGTTACATCCATCACTGCTGGGACTGGACTTACCGGCGGCCCGATAACATCAGCCGGGTCATTGTCCCTAGCAAACACCGCTGTCACACCCGGTGCCTATACGCGGGCTAATATTACCGTCGATGCACAAGGCCGTCTTACAGCAGCCGCAAATGGTAGTAACGTGTCACTAAGCACAGAAGTTTCTGGCACTCTGCCTATCGCTAATGGCGGCACTGGCGCAACTACCGCAGCAAACGCTTTCAATGCACTGTCTCCTCTGACTACGCTCGGCGACTTGCTGTACGGAGGAGCCTCTGGAGTCGGCACCCGCCTTGCTGGTAATACGACAGTAACGAAACAGTTTCTCACCAGCACTGGTGCCAGCGGTGCAGCGACCGCACCGGCATGGGCTGCACTCAGTGCAAACGATCTCCCAGCACATAGCGCTGCACTCATCACCTCAGGTGTGCTCAGTGTGGCCAATGGCGGTACAGGTGTCACGAATCTAGCGGCAAATAATGTGCTGCTCGGTAACGGTACCGATGCTCCTCTCACCGTGGCGCCAGGATCGAACGGTAACGTACTCACATCGAACGGTACGACTTGGGTTAGTTCAGCTCCTGCGGCTGGCAGTTGGACGGTGTCAGGTTCCGATGTTTACAGGAGTGGTGGAAATGTAGGGATTGGGACGACAAGTCCCGTGGCCACACTTGATGTTGCTGGTCTGATCAATTCAAGAAAATCCTTTGTTTTAAGCGGCTCGGATCCGGGGGGTAATTTCCCTACCGGCAACTTCTGGCATCAATATCAGGATGCGAGCGGCGATTTTCATCTGGCCCGGAATGGCTACGATCCGATCATGCAATTATACAGGAGCAATAACAGTGCCTATTTTGCGGGCAACGTCGGGATAGGAACTGCGGCGCCCGCGCAAAAACTTGCGATCACCGGCACGTCGGTTTCCGGCACAGCGTCACAATCAAATATTTCAGCATTTGCAACCAATGGCCTACAGATAGTCGGCAACCTTGGTACAGCGCCAAGCCAAGATGCGATCACTTACCAGGCGAATGCCGCCGGCGGTGGAGCAGCGATAGCCTTCGGTCGGGGTGGGGGCTATGACACCTTTCTTAGTCTTTACACGAATAGCTCCAGCGGGGCGACTCCTGGCACGATCTCCGAGAGGGTGCGTATCGACTCCAATGGCAACGTCGGGATTGGGACTACGAACCCTACTCAAACATTGGTAGTAAATGGCGCTGGGAACATCACCAGCTTGGGTGTCGGTTCGGTGGCAGACTCTACTGTTGGCACTTTGCGGGTGACAGCCAATAGTGCCACGGTCCCAGCAGTCCGCACAGATCAAAGCGGTGCCGGACCCACTGCATTATTTATGGGCGGCAACGTCGGGATCGGGACGGCGACGCCTGAGCGCAAACTGCATATTCACGGATCTACGGCGACGTACCTCAAGGTTACTAATGACACAACCGGTGTCACTGCAAGCGATGGGCTGTTTTATGGTTACGACGTACATCAGGCAGCATGGGTATCAAATGCAGAAAATACGCCTCTAAGAATTGCCACGAACAACATTGAAAGGATGACAATCACTTCTGATGGAAACGTCGGGATAGGGACTACAAACCCTAGCAAACCCCTTGAAGTGGCCGGCACAATTAAATCAAGCTCGGGCGGCTTTGCCTTCCCTGACGGCAGCACTCAAACCACAGCCGCCACTAGCGGTGGCATCACTTTTAGTGGCTCCACCTCGGCGATGGATGTGACTGTTTCCGTAAGTGTAGCTTCGAACTCACTACTCTCAACCAATCCCACCACGAGTGTCATCACCGCTCCCTATAGCGGAAACTATTTACTGACAGGTATAACCGGTGTCTGCAGTGGAACATTTGGTGGAACTTATGCGGTGTCGATGAAAGTAAATGGCGCATGGGTTGCTTACGCCCAAAACTCAACCAACTGCGAAACAACAAGCTTTAGCGTTTTTTCTGTGATTAGTGCGGGCGATACCATCACCGGCATTTGTGGCAACAACATCGGCTACACAGCTAACTGCACATGGAGTATCGTGAAATTATAATTCATCCGCTGCAAATGACTTTCGCTAAGTGAATGTCATGGAAATGCCTGAGCGAGGTTTTGTTAAAATCATGGTTACGCGGCCGGCGTGATCGACAGGACGGCGCCTACGTGTTCTTGTCCGAATTTAAGTGTTCTTATTCACAATTAACACGGACATCAAAGGTAAGTGTTCTTATCCACATTTAAGACGGCTGTCCAAGGTAAGCGGCAGTATGTCAAAAAGAGCAGCGTGATTGCCACGCTACTCTTTCATGATCGGATCAAAGATTGTGGACTTTAGCCGTCACGTCGGGA
>Ga0194132_10004462_pt1 | contig 23758 bp, 18 predicted proteins | sample TA2KigOf80mmetaG_FD_148612 | JGI IMG/M metagenome (GOLD analysis project Ga0194132, IMG submission 148612) | Freshwater microbial communities from Lake Tanganyika, Tanzania - TA2015054 Kigoma Offshore 80m | ecosystem: Environmental > Aquatic > Freshwater > Lake | place: Tanzania: Lake... | reverse complement strand
ATCTTCGCATTCTGCACCAGCATTCACCTGCCTCGAACCCGATGGACTCCGGGTTCAACTATGCGGCCGCCTTCAAGTCGATCGACTACGCCGCGCTGAAGCGCGACCTCCGTGATGTGATGACCAACTCGCAGGAATGGTGGCCGGCCGACTGGGGCCACTACGGCGGTCTGTTCATCCGTCTTGCCTGGCATAGCGCCGGCACCTATCGGACGGGCGACGGCCGCGGCGGCGGCGGTACCGGCAACATGCGCTTTGCGCCGGTTAACAGTTGGCCAGATAACGGCAACCTCGATAAGGCCCGCCGCCTGTTGTGGCCGGTCAAACAAAAGTACGGCAACAAGATCTCATGGGCCGATCTGATGCTCCTCGCCGGCAATGTCGCCCTCGAGTCGATGGGCTTCAAGACCTTCGGATTTGCCGGCGGCCGCGACGACATCTGGCAGCCCGAGGAAGACATTTACTGGGGCTCGGAAGGCGAATGGCTCGGCAACAAGCGCTACACCGGCGATCGTGAGCTGGAGAACCCGCTCGCAGCGGTACAGATGGGCCTGATCTACGTCAACCCGCAGGGGCCCGACGGCAATCCCGATCCGGTCGCCTCGGGCCGTGACGTGCGCGACACGTTTGGCCGCATGGGCATGAACGACGAGGAAACCGTCGCGCTTGTCGCCGGCGGTCATACGTTCGGCAAGATGCACGGCGCCGGCGATCCGAAACTGGTCGGCCCCGAGCCGGAAGGCGCGCCGATCGAAGAACAGGGTTTCGGCTGGATCAACAAGCTCGGCACCGGCAAGGGCGTGCATACCACGACCAGCGGCTTCGAAGGCGCATGGAAACCCAATCCTACCAAGTGGGACAACGGCTACTTCGACATGCTGTTTGGTTACGAGTGGGAGCTGACCACCAGCCCTGCCGGCAACAAGCAGTGGGTCGCGAAAAATGTGAAGCCCGAGCACATGATCCCCGATGCTCACGATATGACCAAGAAGTACCCGCCGATGATGACCACGGCGGATCTCTCGCTCCGCTTCGACGCCAAATACGAAAAGATCTCGCGGCGTTTCCACAAGGACCCGGCGGCGTTCGCCGATGCGTTTGCGCGCGCCTGGTTCAAGCTGACGCACCGCGACTTGGGGCCGAAAGCCCGCTACATCGGGCCTGAGGTGCCGAAGGAAGATCTGATTTGGCAGGATCCGCTGCCGGCGTTGGATCACGCAGTGATCGACGCTGCCGACATCGCCGATCTCAAGGCCAAGATCCTGGCAAGCGGTCTGTCGGTCAGTGATCTGGTCGCGACGGCCTGGGCGTCGGCCGCGTCGTTCCGCGGCTCCGACAAACGCGGTGGCGCCAACGGTGCGCGCATCCGCCTCGCGCCGCAGAAAGACTGGGAAGCCAATCAGCCGGCTCAGCTGTCCAAGGCGCTGGCCAAGCTCGAAGGCATCCAGAAGGACTTCAACAAGGCAGCCAAGGGCGGCAAGAAGGTCTCGATTGCCGATCTGATCGTCCTCGGTGGCGCGGCTGCGGTTGAACAAGCCGCCAAAGCCGCGGGGCACTCGGTGCAAGTGGCGTTCACCCCGGGCCGTGTCGACGCGACGGCGAAGCAGACCGATGCGGAGGGCTTCGCGGTGCTCGAGCCGCATGCCGACGGCTTCCGCAATTTCCAGAAGAAGGCCTATGCGGTCGCTGCGGAAGAACTGCTGGTCGACAAAGCGCAGTTGCTCAAGCTGAGCGCCCCTGAGATGACCGCACTGGTCGGCGGCCTCCGTGTGCTGGGCGCCAATACCGGTGGCGCGAAGCACGGCGTCTTGACCTCGCGCGTCGGTCAGTTGACGAACGATTTCTTCGTTAACTTGCTTGATATGGGCACGGTGTGGAAGTCGGCGTCCGGCGATGTATTCGAGGGCCGCGACCGCAAGACCGGTGACGTCAAATGGACCGCGACAAGGGTCGACTTGATTTTCGGCTCCAACTCGCAACTCAGGGCCCTGGCCGAGGTTTATGCCCAAAGCGACGCCAAGGACAAGTTCGTTCGCGATTTCGTGGCGGCGTGGACCAAGGTCATGAACCTCGATCGGTTTGACCTGGCCTGAGGCCGCAATATGGAACGGGCGCCGGCCGTGATGGCCGGCGCCCTTTTCCAATTGCGAGATCAAGTCATCGCGAAGGGCGTGTCTGCACTGGGCCGAGATCGTTGGGCCGGGTTCTGAGATGAACCTCGAACGTCATGTCGGGATGGGTATAGCGATAGGCCGAGAACAACTTCGCCAACGCCTCGATCAATCGAGCGCCAATCAAAGGCCCGACATCGACTGCTTCCAAACCCGACTGAGTGATCAATCGCGCCACCCGCGCCTTGGCGTCTGCGTCGTCGCCACAGATCGTGATGGTCACCGGGCCTTGGCCCATCTTGGGGTTGGCCATCACCATATAATTGATGTGGTTGAGCGCCTTGACCACCTTGCTGCCCGGCGCCCAGGATTGAATCTCCTCGGCCGCTGACCATGTCGGATTATAGGGCAGCGGGTAGCTGTTATTCGGCGACGCCGGCGCGTTGGTCGGATCGATCAGAATTTTTCCGGTCAGGTCGCCCAGGCTGGCCAACGTCTCCCGTGCGACCCGATAGGGCACCGCGAGCAGAATGATGGCCGCCGCCGCGACCGCCTCTTTGAGGCCGGTCACCGGCACCTTGCGGCCAAAAATCCGTGCGAGTTCTTCGGCCTTTTCTGTCGTTGGTGTGCGGCTGCCGAAAGTGACCGTGTGTCCGGCCGCTACCCAATGCCGGCCGATGCCATTGCCGACACGCCCGGTACCGAGGATGGCGATGGTCTCCTTCGGATCATCTTTCGCTGTTTGTGCTGTGGCTTCGCCGCCGGTGAGGGCGGACGCGGCTGCTGCGGTAATCACGGATCGGCGTGTTGTCATGGGGCAGTCCTCCAAGGGTTGTGCTGCACCGAGCGGCAGGCAAACGAGGTGCAGACGTGATCGAGAGTGCGGTCGCCGGCCGGCGCGACGCGTATCATCTTCAGCGTGTTCCGAGTCGCGATAGCCGCAACGTCAATGAGAAGAAGATGTGGGGTCATGGGCAACCGGATCCAAGGATATTCCACCTTACCAAGGATACCAGTCGTGCGTGCCGGCCTGATCAATTCAGCAATCCGACCTCGTGATACCGGATTATCCCAAACGGCGCGCGATAGCCGGTAACTCTGGCGCCAACCACAAAGAAACGGACACTGTCGAACAACAAGAGTGCGGGCGGATCATCGTTCAGCGCGCGGATGATCGCCCGGGTCTTGGCCAGACGTTGGCCCAGGTCGACGGTTCGCCGCGCGTCTTCAATCCGTGAGGTGATCGCCTGGTCGCAGTGAAAAGGGGCCATCCATAGACATGAGTGAACGTTGAACGCGGCGAGGGCGTCGAATGATGGCAGCCCAGAATAGGGAAGATTCATCATCTGTCCCGACCACCGCCCGCCGTAAATGCCGCGTTCTTGGATGTCCATCACGGTCGAGGTCGTGATCTTCAATCTGACCCCAACCTCGGCAAGGTCGGCCCGGACCTGCTCGACGATCGCGGCCTTCTCCGCGCCATCGACATAGAGCTCGAGCTCAAGCTCGAAACCATCGGGGTAACCGGCTTCGTCGAGGAGCCGGCGCGCGCGCGAAACATCGCGCGGAAAAGGCTCTGTCAACGTCGGGTCGTATCCGAATACGTGCTGCGGCGCGAACTGGGTCGCGGGCGTCGTTCGCCCGTCGAGAATGGTGTCTGCCATGCGCGCCTTATCGACGGCCAGATTGAGCGCCAGGCGCACCCGCGCATCTTTGACCGGGGATTGCTTGACAGTGATGAACGGCATCGCATCGACACCCGCAGTCTGAACCGCGTCGACACGGGCTCCCGATCCGGCGACGATCGCGTCGGCTCCGGGACCGACATTGAAGGCGATATCGGCGCCCCCCGAAAGAATCGCCTGAATACGAGCCGTGCTCTCCGCGACTCTCAGGAACGTCAGTCTCGTCACCCGGGGCGCGCGCCACGCCGAGGGGTTGGCGGCAAACTCGGCCCTTCCCACCGCCAAGCGCGTCGCCGTGAACGGCCCGCTACCAATGGGTGCCTTCGCAAATCCATCTTTGCCGACCTTCGCAAAGTAATCGGGCGGCAGCATGTGAATGGCGCGCATTTTCCTGGGCAGCAGGGCATCGGGCTGATGTATGCGAATGGCGACGTCGCTGCCGCCGCGCGATTCGACCGCGACGATGTTCTCGACCTCGCGCGCCAGACCGAGCGTCCGGCCTTCGGGCGACTTGAGGTAGGCAATGGCCGATTGCACGGCACGGGCATCGAACGGCTCGCCGTTCGAGAAGGTGACCCCGGGCCGCAACGTGAATATCCAAGTCGTCTCGTTCTCCGCGCGCCAGCGGATCGCGAGGGCAGGCGTGATTTGGCCGCCGTCCTCGACCTCGGTCAGGGCTTCGAACAACACCGGCATCAAGGTGGCGGCTCCCCAATCCCACGAGGCATTGGGGAAAGGCGTGGTCGAGTACCCGGTTAGGGTGACGATTCTGAGATCCTCTTGACCGCCACTCTGCGCTGACGCCGGCGCGGCGACGGCGGCAACCGCGACAGCAACCAGCGCCAGTCTTCTAACTGAGGCCATAGAACCTGGCGGCGTTCGTCTCGGTCAACTTGCGTTTTTGATCAGGCGAGAGGTCGTTGCGTCCGGCGAGGGCCTGAAACGCGCCGAGCTCGACGCCCGGATCGGTGTGACCGTAATCCGTGCCAATCATCAGATAATTGTCGCCACCATAGGCCGCGTACGACGCGAAATCTTCGTAGGCCTCGCAACTGACATAGATATTGTTCCTGGCCAGCACTTCGGCGGCGCGAACGCGCCAACTCTCCATGGCGCCATACTGTGTCACCGCGCGATAACAGAGGTAGGGCACCCAGGCCGCGCTGCCTTCGATGAAGCCCCACCGTATTTTCGGAAATCGAGTCGCCAGCCCCATCTTGATGACCGCCTCGCAGGCGATCGTCAGTGGCGCCGTCACATACATTGCGTTGGCCACACCCTCCGGGCGCAGCAGGCGGTAGATCGCGCTGGCATGCCCAAGATGGATACAAATTGGGAGATCGAGTTCCTGGGCAAGTCGATATATCGGATCGTAAAGGCGCGAACCGATGTGTTGATCGAGATCGATCGTCGGGATCAGGATGCCGACCGCGCCGGCCTCCTTCGCGGCGCCCAACAGTGCGCAAGACGCATCGATGTTCTTCGGTGAAATCGGTGCGACCCAGCGGAGGCGCCCTTGCCGCGACTTGCACACGTCCGCCATCCATCGGTGATAGGCCTCGACCAGGGCCCGTTCGGCGTCGGTCGAGTCGGTGATGAGGCCGAAGAACAAGGTCGGATAGATCACTTGGATGTCGACACCAAGGCGATCCATGTGGGCGATGCGGGCGTCGGGGTCAGCGGCAGACTGCGCACCCTTGGGGTATCCGGCCGCGTCGATGGTCAGTGCGTGATACGCCTGCTGGCCGATCAGCCATCGGCCCGGCCGGGCTTTGGTATTGGCGTCGGCGCCTTTCAGCTTTTCGATATCGGTCGCATCGGTCGTGATCAGGATCGGCCGATGGGCCGCATCTCGGGCCGAGATATGGCTCCAGGTTGCGGTGCTCTCGAAAACATGGGCGTCGGCATCAATCGTCGTCACAACCAATCTCCTCGCAGACCGAAGTGTGATGCATCGATAGTGAAGCGTCCGGGCTGGCGGAGCCAGCCTCTTTCGCGCGGAGGCAAACCGATTTGGCCGCAGACGTCCACGGGATCATGGGATCTCGTTCATTGAACGGCTCCAACCCCACCAATCTCGGCACGGTGTGGCAGTGCTGGCCCGCAATGGTGGCATGCGATCCGATCTCGGCGGACCGCAGGGCCTCGGCATGCCGACCAGGCAGGCCAAGGCTGATGCCAAGATCAAAAAAATGTGCGCCGACAGCCGGATCAAGACACTCGGTGAGGGCGCCTTGCCCCTGCCGGGCCGCATGCCGACAGGGGGATTTTACATCCGTGTCGTGTTCGGCGAATTGCTCGAAGTCATTCCGGCCTGATATCGTTGATCGCTATCGCCAACAGTCCATCAGGGAGGGATTTCGTGATGAAATTGGATCGTCGTTCTATCTTGACCGCCGCGACCGCTTTGGCTGCCGCCGGCGGCGGAGCACGCAGTGTCTATGCCCAATCCGACTACACGCCGGGGACGCCCCCCAAGACGTTCGCCAAGAAAAATCCGCTGGCGCGCAACATCACCGGAAAGATGCTCTACATCGGCGATGAGAATAACGAACGTGGCCGAGAGTGGTTCAGTTACAGCTTCCGCGAAGACGGCCAAATCACCGTGCGCGCCTACACCGAGATCGACGACGGCCGCGTCGAGCGCGATGTCATTTACACCATGACCGATAAGTTTCGCCCGCTCGACTGCTTCGTGCGCGTGACCGTGAGGGGCAAATTCGTCGGCACCGGTTGGGTCCGCGTCACCGACAAGCAGGCCGAGTGCGAAGTGTTCAACGTCACCATGGGCCGGGTCAGCCAGGTCGTGCCATTGGACGTACCGGCTGTGCACCTGGGCTCGCACCCGCTGGTGGTCGATGCCATCGGCACCCATACCTTCGATCACTCGAAGCCCGAGAAAATTCAAAAACGGACGGGTGGCCTTTCGACCTCGCCGACGCTCGACGGCAGCACCGGACCGTTTATCAGCGTCTCGAGCGGCGAAAGCGTGACCGAATACAAGGGCATCGAGACCGTGAAGACATCGGCCGGCACGTTCGAAGCGCATCATTATCATTGGCCGAGCCAAGACCGGCGCCACCCGAGCGGCAACGTTCGCAGCCAAGACATGTGGGTCACGCACCCCGATTACACCTTCGTCCGCGGCGAGGTGCGGGGCTATCTCAACAACAAGACCGGCTTTGGCCGGTACGAACTGGTGGAATACAACGCATGAATGAAGATAGGCCCTCGGATCAAACCGGGGGCCTCTCGTTTCTGAGCATCACTCTGATTCTTTGTCACTGATCGTTCAAGTCCGACATCAAGGAAACAGTCTTTATGGGCCATGCGTTGAATATCACATCGTCGCGTTTTGACCGCCGTGCGTTGCTGCGTGGCGGCTTCGCCGTCGCGGCGGCCTCGGCCTCGGCCATGTCCCCCGCGTCCGCGCGGGCCGCAGTCAACAAGTCCGGCGCCAAGATCTCGTTGACGGATGCGCACATCGCCGAACTGCAGAAAAGCATCAAGGGCACGGTGATCCTGCCGTCGGCTGCCAACTACGATTACGAGCGGCGGGTATGGAGCCCGTCGTTCGACAAAAAGCCGGCACTGCTTGTCAAAGTGACCTCGACCAAGGACGTGCAGGCCGCCGTCCAGTTCGCCCGCGCACACGATATTTTGACGGCGGTCCGTTGTGGCGGTCACAGTTATGCCGGCCACTCCACGGTGGACGACGGCCTGGTGATCGACCTCAAGCCTTTCAACGGCGTGACCGTAGACCCGGCCAGGAAGACGGCGCATGTCGCGGGCGGGGCGCTGCTCGGCAATCTCGATCGCGCCACGCAGCCGCACAAACTTGCGACCACCGCCGGGGTTGTCTCTCACACCGGCGTCGGCGGGCTCGCCACGGGCGGCGGGCAGGGGCGCTTGGGCCGCAAATTCGGCCTTACCATCGACAATAACGTGGGCGTCGAAATGGTGCTGGCCGACGGCAGCATCGTGCGCGCCAACGCCACCGAGAATCCCGACCTACATTGGGCGGTGCGCGGTGGCGGCGGCAACTTCGGCATCGTCACCGACTTCGAATTCCGGCTGCACGAGTACGACGGCGTTATCACGTCGCTGTCGTACACATACCCAGGAAGCAAGGCGAAAGACCTGTATAAAGTTTATGCTGAATTGTCGGCAAGCGCGCCGCTTGAACTGACGGCGAACGGCGGCTTGCGCACGTCGGATCGCGGCGAGCACACCTGTTCGATCTCGGGCACGTTCCTTGGAGCCAAACAGGCCGGCGAGGCGGCCTTCAAGGCGGTCGCCGCGCTGGGCGCGCCGATCGCCACGCGCATCGATCAGATGGACTACGTGACGCTACAGTCGGCCGCCGATGGCGGAATCCACTCGGACAGCTTCGGCTACAGCCGCTATACCTACTTGCGACAACTCGATCCCAATCTCGTCGACATGGTGCTGGACTACGTGACCCGCGCCAAAACGCCGCGCACGTCGATCAGCATCGGCATGCAGGGCGGCGTGATCGCCAAGGTCGCCGAAACCGCGACCGCGTTCGCCGATCGCGACGGCATCTATCAGTGCGCGGTGGCGACCAGTTGGGAGGCCGGACAGGATCCGACCGCCGGCCAGAACCATGTCCGCGAGCTGTGGGCGATGATCGACCCGATGAGCACCGGCGGATTTTACGTCAACGAAGTGTTTGACGACCCCGAGGACCGCGTCCGCAAGGCGTATCGCGGCAACTTCGCGCGGCTGGTCGATATCAAGACCAAGGTCGATCCCACCAACTTCTTCCATCTTAATCCGAATATTCGGCCAAGGACCTAGCCGCCTTCCCCGACATGAACCAAGAGGCGATCGCGGCCGCGATCAAGGGTCGTCATCGCAGCGCCGCGTTCGTCGCCCGCGACGCGGCGCGCCGGCCGCTGGAGACGTTGGCGTTCTTCGGGATCACCGAGACCATGACGGTCGCCGAGATCTGGCCGACTACGGGCTACTGGACCGAAATTCTCGGCCCGCTGTTGAAGCCGCGCGGCAAGCTGATCGTCGTCAATTTTCCGCCAGATCATAAGGACGAATTATGCCGCTCTCAGTCGCACCTGATCGCCGACAAGATTCGGTCCGCGCCGGAATTGTATGGCGACGCCGCGATCAGCTACCTCGCGCGCGGCCGATACGACATCGCGCCGCCTGCAAGCTGCGACGCGATCCTCACGTTCCTCAATCTTCATAATTGGCTGTGGTTCCCGGACTACTTCGACGCGACGATGGCCGCGTTTCGGCGGAGCCTGAAACCAGAGGGGATTCTCGGCATCGTCGAACATCGGGGCAGGCCCGACACGCCAAATGACGCCAACGGGCGAAGCGGCTACGTCAATCAGGATCACGCCGTCGCGATGATCGAGGCGCGTGGATTTGCGTTGCAGGCCGCATCCGAGATCGGCGCCAACCCGCGCGACACCAAGGATCATCCCAAGGGCGTATGGACTTTGCCGCCATCGCTGGTGTTGCGAGACCTCGACCGCGCCAAGTACGAGGCGATCGGCGAGTCGGACCGCATGACGCTGAAATTCACCGCGCGGCCGTGAAATCGAGCTGATCGAATATGAGATTTCGGTTGCGCCGCCGGACGTTGATCAGGTTCGCGACATGCCCGACCACGTCCGCCTGTTCGACCAGAAAGATCGACGGAGCGGCGTCGTGCATCGTGGCGGCGAGCGCGCGCAGATGCTGGTCGCGTGTGGCCATGTCGGGGGCCGTGTCAGCGGCCTCGATCAGCGGCTCGATCGCCGGATCACAATGAAAAACGCTCGGCGAACGGCAGCTATAGCGGATGATGCCCGACAGCGCGTCGTTGTATGGCGCGCCGTTCCACGAAAGACCGAACGCATCGACCCCTTCGAAGCGACCCGCCAACATTCGCTCCGTGTACGAGGCGAGCGTGGTCGTGCGCAACTCGGCCTTAACGCCAACCGCGGCCAGATCGGCGACAGCCCGCGTATAGATCGCCACGTCGCCCGACATGAAGCCGCCGCCGACGATTTCGGCGGCCATCTCAAATCCATTCGGATATCCCGCGTCGGCCAGCAGCATCCGCGCTTTTGCGGGGTCGTAGGTATAGGGCGTGACCTCCGGGTTATAACCTGACAGCAGCGGTGTCGCGCCCTGGCCTGCGGGTCGGGTGAGGCCGGCGGTGAGCGCGGCGCTGATCGCGGCCCGGTCGATGGCATGGTTCAAGGCGCGGCGCACACGCGCATCCGCCAGCGGGCTGTCGGGCCGCTGATGGGAGATCAGTGCAAGCGCCATGACTTGCGACACCGGTGATGACGTGATCTTCAGGCCGCGCGCGGTCACGGTCTCGATATCGTCGAAAGGCAAACTCTCGATCAGGTCGAGTTGGCCCGATAGCAGCGCCTGCAGTCGCGCGTTGCTATCGGCGCTGCGCACGACGGCCACCCGATCGAGGCGCGGCGGCTGCCAAGCGTCGCGATGCGCGACCAGCTCAGCCCGGCCGCCGTCACGCGGCCAGTGAGCGGCCTGAAAAGCTCCGGTGCCGGCCGGCGCATCGGCGAAGCCTTCCGGGCCAAGGCGTGACCATGCGCGTGGTGCGACGATCGCCGCGATCGACACCCGGCGCGGGAAAATGGCATCGGGCCGCGTCAGCCGGAACGCCACAGTTCCAGAATCGACGGCGTCGACGCCCGCGACGTTCGCGAACTCGGCGCCGACCTGTGTCGTGCGTCCGGCCGGCGTGGCGAGCCAAGCAAAGGTGGCAACGACAGCGTCAGCATCGAACAGCTCGTCGTTGGAAAACGTGACACCACGGCGGAGATTGAAACGCCATTGCGTCGGTGTTTCCATTTCCCACGATGTCGCGAGCGCCGGCTCGATCGCGCCCCGTTCGCCCAGCACGGTCAAAGCGTCGAAGATCGCCGACCAGATCATCGTGCCGGACGGCTGATACATGGTGTAGGGATTGCCGCGGCTCACGGGCAAATCGGCCATGCCGTAGCGGAATACTTTCTCACCGGCCGCCGGGCCGGCGGCAAGCAAGAACAGACCAGCCATGAGGAATGCGCGCATGGGCGCAGTGTCGCCCGGCTCAATCAGGAAGGATAGGCCTTGGGCTTCTGCCGTCGCTCAGCGTCGCCGCGCCGTCGCCCCGCCGTCGCCTGGCCCTCGGTGCGGCTATGGGGTGCCATCGCGACCGGCAGCCACCACGCCAATTTGTCTTGTCTCCAGGCATGATCAGGGCGTTACTCTCATTTTGAGGAAAGCGGCAGGTTTTTCGATGTCGCCGGCATGAACACCTAGGTCGCAATCGCGAGGGCACCATGAAACGAATGACTCTGATTTCCGCCGCGCTCGTCGCCTTCCTCCCCGCCGCCGCCGCCGCGTTTTCTGTGGTTGAGGCGACAATCCCCGAGATGCAGGCCGCCATGCGCGACGGCCGCCTTACATCGCGCGAGCTCGTCACCCAATACCTGGTTCGCATCGCCTTCTACGAAGGCCGCATCAACGCCGTCCTCGGCGTCAACGCCGCCGCCCTCGCCGAGGCCGAAGCGCTGGACGCTGAACGCGCCGCGGGGAAGGTGAGGGGGCCGCTGCACGGCATCCCGATCGCGCTCAAGGACAACATCCACGCCGACGGCATGCCCACCACCGCCGGGGCGCTGGCGTTCGCCGATTTGCGTCCGCCTTACGAGGCGACGTTGACCCGGAACCTCCGCGACGCCGGCGCCATCATCATCGCCAAGACCGTCTTGACCGAGCTTGCCAATTGGATGGCCTTCGACGCGCCCAACAATTATTCGGCCGTCGGCGGTTTTTCCTTCAATCCCTACGACCCGCGCCGCGATCCCCGCCCGACCGGCGACGGACGCGGCGCCATGCCCACCGGCAGTTCCTCCTCCGGCGCCGGCACCGCCGCCAATTTCTGGGCGGCCAGTGTCGGCACCGAGACCTCCGTCTCCGTCATCGGCCCCGCGTCCTTCAATATGCTTGTCGGTCTCTCGCCGACGCGGGGACGCGTGAGCCGCCACGGCGTGGTGCCCATCACTGCCGATCAGGACCGTCCCGGGCCGCTCGTCCGCACCGTTACCGATGCGGCGATCCTTTTGGGCGCGCTCGAAGGCGCAGCCCCCGATGCCAACGACCCCGAGACCAAACGGTGCGCGCCCCCGCCGGGCCGCGACTACACCGCTTATCTGAAGGCCGACGGCTTGAAGGGGGCCCGGCTCGGCGTGCCGCGGGCCTGGTTCGTGGAACCGTACCGGCTGCCGGGTCGCGAAAAGCCGGAAGGCGGCGGCCCGGCCGATCAGACCGCCATGCTCAAGGACGCCATCGCCGTCTTGAAGGCCGAAGGCGCCATCATCGTCGATCCCGCCGACATCCCGACGGTGACGACCCAGGACCACACCCGCAATATCGTCGCCTGGGAGCGCTGCTTCGGCCCCGGCGGCTTTCGCGGCAAGGACGATCATTGTTCCTATACGATCAAGTACGGCATGAAGCGCGACTTCAATGCCTGGCTGGCGAGTTTGGGGACAGCCGCGCCGGTGAAGACTCTCACCGAGCTGCGTCAGTGGAATAAAACCCACGAAGCCGCCGGCGCGATGAAATACGGCCAGGGCCAGATCGACCTCGCCGACGAGCCCGATCTCGTCACCGACAAGGCCCGCTACGACACCGACCGCGCCCGCGACCTGCGTCTCGTCGGCCCCGAAGGCTTTGACGCCGTCGCCAAAGAGCACAAGCTCGCTGCCTTCGTTTTGATCGGCAGCCGTGGCGTCAATCTGTTGTCGAAGCCTGGCTATCCAGCGATCACCGTGCCCTTCGGCCTGGTCGCCAACGGCGGCGACTGGCCCGCGGGTTTCGAACCGAAGCCGATGCCAATGGGCATCACCTTTGCCGGCGCCGCCTGCACCGACGCGCGGCTCATCGAGATTGCGTACGCATTCGAGCAAGCCACAATGCGCCGCCGCCCGCTGGAACTTTAGGCGTTGCGTGGGTGTGGGGATGGCGGAGATCTCAAGACTGAGGGTGCAAAATCTTTCGGAGTCTGACCTGAGCCCCGAGCTCCATCCGTTTCAAGGGTGAGCCCGTTCCCGATTTGATCCTGTCTGGATCGGTGGTGCAACGGGCCAGGGCGCGGAGGCCCCAGCAATCGCAGCGCCCTGGCCCGTTGCATCGTTGGGCGCTGCGTTGATTTTGGCGACGAACTCTGCCGGCGTCAGGTAGCCGAGACTGGAGTGCGAGCGAACCTCGTTGTAGTGGCGCCGCCATTGCTCGATGACCACTTTGGCCTCGGCGCGCGAGCGGAACCATTCGAGGTTCAGGCACTCGTCGCGGAACTTGCCGTTGAAGCTCTCGCCGACACCGTTCTGCCAGGGCTTGCCGGGATCGATTAGCGCGGTGCCGATGCCGTGGGCCGTGATCCACTTGAGCAGCGCCCGCGCTATGAATTCCGGCCCATTGTCAGATCGCAGATACTTCGGTGCGCCGCGGACAGCGACCAAGCACGCCAGCACTTGGATGACGCGGCCCGACCCGATCTGGCCGTCGACTTCGATCGCGACGGCATCTACCAGTGCGCCGTCGCGACCAACTGGTCGGCCGGACAAAATCCGGCCGCCGGCCAGAACCATGTCCGCGAGCTGTGGGCGATGATCGAACCGATGAGCACCGGCGGCTTCTACATCAACGAAGTCTTCGACGACCCCGAAGAACGCGTCCGCGAGGCCTTCCGCGGCAACCTGGCGCGCCTCGTCGACATCAAGACCAAGGTCGACCCGACCAACTTCTTCCACCTGAACCCGAATATCAAACCGAAGACCGGGCCGATTTAGTGATCGGGCAACGCTCCGAATCGCCCCATCCTCTGTCCTCACTTGTCCGCGCTGAGATCACGCGCAACGCGGAACCCAAAGATGCTGCTGATGCGGTTTTCGGGATCGCGGCCTCTAAACGTCGGACGCTGCCAAAACAGGCTGGAAGACCAGCCCCCGCCTTTCGTGACGCGGCGGTCGCACGGGCCCTCGACCTGGACAGGGCTGCCATCGGTTGGGCGCGGCGGAATGGGCACGACGTAGCAGTCTTGCACCCATTCCCAAACGTTGCCCGTCATGTCGTAGAGACCAAAGGGGTTGGGGTCGAGCGAGGTAACGGGCGCGACACCTTCAAAGCGGTCGTCGCAATTCACGCGCTGATAAGGGCGCCTTTCTGTGGCCGAACGATCATAGATATTGGCGAAACGGCAACCGTTCTCGGCAACCTCACCCCAGGAATATTCGCCGGTGGTGCCTGCCCGCGCCGCATATTCCCATTCGGCCTCAGTCGGGAGCCGGTAAGGCAGCCCAGTCGTTTCCGCCAGCCAGCCCACGTAGGCCGCGGCGTCGGTCCACGTCAGGCACACGACGGGCTCATCATCCGCGGGTGCGCGGCCATAACCCGGGTCGCGCCAGTCTTTACCGGGCGTGTGATGCCACTTTTCTCCGTTCCAAATGGCACATCCGGTCGCGGTCTGATGTCCGGTTGCCTCGACAAATCGTCGAAACTGGGCCTGGGTCACTTCTGTCCGGCCCAGAGCAAATTCGTAATCTATTGCAACAGCGCGGACCGGACCCTCATAGCGCCCCTCCTCACCGCCATCGAACCCCATCGCAAAACTGCCCGGGGGTACGACCACCATGCGCGGGCAGGTCGCACAGTCCTGGAACGCTATTCGTGGCGTGTCCGGGTCGGCGGACAGCGCCGATGACACCAAGGCCGACGACACCAATGCAACGGCGGTCACTTTCGCTGCTGCGGCGAGACAGTCTTGCATTCGGCTGGTTGACATGAACTGACGCTCCCGCTGAACCGCCAGCATAACCTCCAATTCGGCGATAAACCAAGACCGACCTGCCTTCGCAGCCGGCTGAAAAGACAATCGCTATCTTGAAGGCCCGAAATGAGGCATTGCAAAGGACCGCGATGAGCGTTCCCTTACTGACTGGCCTTGGTGTAGGGCAATTGGCTATTCGCCGCGGAGATTGGCCGCCAAATTTCTTTCGCGCGTGGTCTGAAGATGAAACGTCGAAATTTTCTGGGAACGTCGATGTCCGCCGCGCTGACGCCGACGGCGCTTGCCGCACAGGCACAGTCAGCGGCGCAAACGATGTGGGATTACATTGTCATCGGCGCCGGCACCGCGGGTTTGCCCGCCGCGATTTTTGCCTCGCGGCGCGGCGCCACCCTGGGTCCGGCCTTCGTGCCGGGCATGATGCTCACGCCGGCCTTGTCGTTGGGCCGGATGCTGGGCATGACCCTGCCGATCGGCGCTTAGGCGACGAATACGTGAAGGGACGACTCGTGAAATCGCTTCCAGCCGTGGTTCCCTCCCACAGCCCGAGGAACCCATTGATCAGGCGTGGGAACACTCCGACTGAATGGTGTCACGTTTCGCGCGAAAGATGGCCCCCGTCGAATTCGAATTGTTGCGAAACAATTCCGCAAGCGCGCTGACGTGATGCCTGTCACCCGCACCGCCACCGTCTTGCTGATGCTTGTAACGGGCATCCAGGGACCGGAACGTGCCTGGTGTCTGAAACCCTGGGCCCCGGATCGCGCCCCGGCTTCGCCGTGGTTTGTCCGGGGCACCTTGAATTTCGCGGGGCGAAATTCAAGGTGGCTGGGGGACTAGGATTCGAACCTAGACTAGCGGAGTCAGAGTCCGCGGTCCTACCATTAGACGATCCCCCACCAAGCGGTGGATGCCGATCGATATGTCTCGCAAAAACGCGGCCTTTGCAAGGCCGGGGCCTTGCCGAACGCGAGCGGCGCGATACTATCGGCGGCCCTGAATTTCCTCGATTTTATCCAAGGTTCGCCGATGCCGGTCGTGTTGCTTGCCGTCATGATCAACGCGATTCCGATCAGCCTCGTCATGCCGATGCTGCCGTTCATGGGCCAGGCCTACGGCGCTTCGGCGTTCGAGGTCTCGATCCTGTTCGCGCTGATGCCGATTGTCGGCATCGTCGGCAACCCGCTGTGGGGCCGCATCTCCGACAAGTTTGGCCGCCGCACGGCGATGACCTGCACACTGGTCGGCACGGGCTTGTCGTTCGTTGCCTTCGCCATGGCCGATTCCATGGCGACGCTTTACCTGACGCGCGGTCTGCAAGGCCTGTTCCACGGTTCGAATTCGATCGCGCTGGCCTACATCGCGCTCAATACGCCACCGGCCGAGCGCGCCAAGGGTATGGGCCGCGTGCTCGGGTCCATGGCGGTCGGGCTCGCCATCGGCCCGACCCTGGGCGGCCTGCTGACGGCCTCGGCGGGAACCGGCGCCGCGTTCGATCACACCTTTCCCTGTCTGGTCGCCGGCGCGCTGTCGATGGTCGCGGCGCTGGTTGTGGTGTTGCTGATGAAAGACGCATCGTCCGGTGCGGCCGCCGGCGGCAAGCCGAAGCCCAAGGCCGACTTTGCCGCCATTTGGCGCAATCCTACAGTCTGGCTGCTGGTGCTGATGATTTTCGCCAGCGGCTACAAGTTCAACGCCGAACAGTTCGTGTTCCCGTTCTGGGGCATGGCCCGCGGCTGGGATGCGAGCTCGGCAAGTTTCGCCACTGGCATTCTGAGTTGCGGTCTCCTGGTCACGTCGTTTGTCGTCGTCGGGGCGCTGACGCGGCGGATCGGCGACGAACGCACCATGTTGTTCGCCACCGTCGTCGATCTGGCGATGATGACGCTGTTCATCATGTTGTCGGACAACGTCTACGCATTCGCATGCCTGATGGTCATGTCGTTCTCGAGCCCGGTGTGGGGCACGGTGCTGGCCAGTGTGCTGTCGAAGCACGCGCCCGAGGGCCATCAGGGCACCATCCAGGGGCTGTCGACGTCGACCCAACTGATCGGGCGGATCGCCGGAACGCTAATCTCGGGCGCGCTTGCCGAGCAGTTCGGCTACGTCGCGGTCTACATCTGCGTCTGGGTGCTGCTTCTCTTCATCGTGTGGCAGGCGTGGTGCTTTGTTCGGGAAAGCCGCGCCAAGACCGCGCCGTCATGAGCGTCGTTCGCCGTCAGTTTGTCGACGGGCCCTACGGGCAAATTCATGTGCGCAGCGTGCGGCCGGCGACGGCGACGCAGCCGCCTCTGGTCCTGATCCATCAAAGCCCATCCTCAGGCGTCGCCATGGCTGCGCTGATGCCGCTGCTCGGATCCGACCGCGTCGTCGCCGCCGCCGACACGCCGGGCTTCGGCGAATCCGATCCGCCGCCGATGCCGCTCGAAATCGACGATTATGCGCGGTGCCATGGCGCCGTGATCGATGCTCTGGGATTGACCGGTCCGGTCGACGCGATGGGATATTTCACCGGCGCCAAGGCGGCGGCGGCGCTGGCGCTGCAGCGGCCCCGCCAGATCCGCCGCCTGGTCTTGTTCGGCGCGCCGATCTATACGGCAAAGGAGCTGGCCGCTGAGCGCGCAACCTATGCGCCGGATGTCTACGATTGGGACGCCGGCCACTTGCTGAAGTGGTGGGCGCACCTGAGGCGCGGCGCGCCGGCTGGATACCCGCTCGATCTGTTTGTCCGTCACTTCGCCGAAATTCAGCGCGGCGGGCCGAATTCGTGGTGGGGTCATCGGGCAGCGTTCAACTACGACTTCGCCGAACACCTGCCCAAGATCGCCCAACCGATCCTGGTGTTTCGTACCGATGATCCCCAGGGCGCCAAGACCGAACGCGCGCGGCCGCTGTTGAAAGACGGGCGGATCGTGGTGCTGCCCTACATGGCGCAGGGCATGCTCGACCTGCATGCCGGCGAAATCGCCGGCCACATCCGGGGATTTCTTTGTTGAACCGGCCACGGCGTCGGTTGTACTCGCCGCCCCCGACGCCTAACATGCTTGTGAAGTTTCAACACCGCCGGTCCGCGCCGTCACGGCTGCGCCGCGGTTGTGAAAAGGGAATTGGGTTCATGTCCGGTTTTTCGGCCGGCGCAGACGCGGGTGATCGGCGCGTTTTTGCCGCACTCGATCTCGGCACCAACAACTGCCGGATGCTGATGGCGCGTCCGAACGGCGGCAGCTTTCAGGTGGTCGACAGTTTCTCGCGTGTCACCCGTCTGGGCGAGGGGCTGACCTCGACCGGCCGGCTGGCGTCCGATGCCATGGATCGCACCGTCGACGCGCTGAAGCGCTGTGCCGACAAGCTCAATCGCCGCCCGATCACGGGTTCGCGCCATGTCGCGACCGAGGCCTGCCGGCGCGCCAGCAACGGCGGCGAGTTTCTGGATCGGGTGTCGCGCGAAACCGGGATCGACCTCGAGATCATATCGTTCGAGGAAGAAGCGACGCTGGCCCTGAAAGGCTGCTCGGCGCTGCTCGACCCCGCCATCCCTTACGCCGTGATGTTCGATATCGGCGGCGGCTCGACCGAAGTGCTGCTGGTGCGGTTCGACGAGGCGCGCTCGCTGCACGTCGAGGGCTGCGTGTCGATGCCGTTGGGCGTCGTGACCGTGGCCGAGGATTGTGGCGGCGGCGATCTGTGCGAGAAGACGTTCGAGGCGGTGGCTGAACACGCCATGCGCCTGCTGGCGCCGTTCGAGGCACAGTACCGCGTGCTCGATAAGATCGCCGACGGCCACGTGCAAATGATCGGCACGTCGGGCACCGTCACGACGCTCGGCGGTTTGCACCTCAATCTGCCGCGCTATGAACGCACCGCCGTCGATGGCCTCACCGTCGATTTCGATTCGCTGCTCGGTTACAGCCGCCGCCTCTGCAAGATGTCGTTGCATCAGCGCGCCGCCGAGCCCTGCATCGGCTGGCAGCGTGCCGATCTGGTGCTCGCCGGCTGCGCGATCCTGGAAGCGATCTGCCGCACCTGGCCGGTCGGCAAGCTGCGCATCGCCGATCGGGGCCTGCGCGAGGGACTGCTGATGGAGATGATCCATCCCGCTGCCGTGCACGTGGCGGCGCGGGCCTAGGCCGCGATGTCAACCCGGGGCGATGGCGGTCGCGGTCTCAAGCAGCGGGTCAAGACGGCGCGGGGACGCACGGCGTCGTCGAACCGCTGGCTGCAGCGCCAGCTCAACGATCCCTACGTCCGCCGCGCCAAGGCCGAAGGCTATCGCTCGCGGGCGGCGTTCAAGCTGGCCGAACTCGACGAGCGCTTTCGTCTGCTGAAACCCGGGCACAAGGTGGTCGATCTCGGCGCGGCGCCGGGCGGCTGGACGCAGTATGCCGTTGAGCGCGTCAAGGCAGGCGCGCCGGGCGGTGGTCGTGTGGTTGGCATCGACATCAACCCCTGGGACAACATCGCGGGCGCCGACTGTCTGACGCTGGATTTTCTCGATCCGGCCGCGCCCGAAAAGTTGAAGGCGGCTCTTGGCGGCAAGGCCGATGTGGTTTTGAGCGACATGGCGGCGCCCACCACGGGTCATGCCGGCACCGATCACATTCGCATCATGGCGCTGGCCGAGGCGGCGTGGGCCTTTGCCGAGGATGTGCTGGCGCCGGGCGGCGCCTTCGTGTGCAAGGTTTTTCAAGGCGGCACCGAGGGCACGCTGCTAAAGGCAATCAAGGCGCGCTCGACCCAGGTGAAGCACGCCAAACCGCCGGCCAGTCGCAAGGAGTCGGCTGAAGTTTATTTGATCGCCACCGGGTTCAAGTCGGGCTGAGACGCATCGCGTCGCGCCCTTGCACCTCCCGGATAAGCATGTCATAAGCCCTCGCACCTTTTTTCCAGCCCGACCGAGGTCGGAAACCGAGAGGTGCCATGGAGATCGCCGAAGCCCTGACGTTTGACGACGTCCTCCTTGTGCCCGCGGCCTCCGCCGTCCTTCCTGCCACCGCCAATACCTCGACGCGCCTGACCAAGTCGGTCTCGATCAATATTCCGCTGATGTCGGCAGCAATGGATACCGTCACCGAGTCGGGCCTCGCCATCGCCATGGCGCAGTTGGGCGGCATCGGCGTGGTTCACAAAAACCTTTCCATCGAACTTCAGGCGCAGGAAGTGCGCCGGGTGAAGAAGTTCGAGTCGGGCATGGTGGTGAACCCGATCACCATCCACCCCGATCAAACGCTCGCCGACGCGCTCCGCATTCGCGAGCTGTTCAAGATTTCGGGCATTCCGGTGGTCGAGCCGGGCTCGGGCCGGTTGGTCGGAATCCTGACCAATCGCGACATGCGCTTCGAGACCGACGGTCGCCGCAGAGTCTCCGAGCTGATGACCAAGGAACGCCTGGTCACCGCGCCGGAGAACGTCGAGCGCGCCGAGGCGATTCGGTTGCTGCACGAGTTTCGCATCGAGAAATTGCTGGTCGTCGACAAGGACTATCGGTGCGTCGGCCTGGTGACGGTGAAGGACATCGACAAGGCCCGCGAACACCCCTTGGCCGCTAAGGACGAGCAAGGCCGGCTGCGCGTTGCGGCTGCCACCGGTGTCGGCCCCGACGGCATCAAGCGCGCCGAGGCGGTGCTGGATGCGGGCGTCGATGTGGTGGTGGTCGATACCGCCCACGGCCACTCGCAGGGCGTGATCGAAGCCGTCAACCGGATCAAGCGGATCTCGAACTATACGCAAGTCATCGCCGGCAACATCGCCACCCCCGACGCGGCCAAGGCGCTGATCGACGCCGGCGCCGACGCGGTCAAGGTCGGCATCGGGCCGGGCTCGATCTGCACCACGCGCATTGTCGCGGGCGTCGGCGTGCCGCAGTTGAGCGCGGTGATGGAAGTCGCCGCGGCGGCCAAGAAGCAGGGCGTGCCCGTGATTGCCGATGGCGGCATCAAAAGCTCGGGCGACATTGCCAAAGCCATCGCCGCGGGCGCCGACACGGTGATGATCGGCTCGCTGCTCGCCGGCACCGACGAAAGCCCGGGCGAGGTAGTTCTCTATCAGGGCCGCACCTACAAGGACTATCGCGGCATGGGATCCTTGGGCGCCATGGCGCGCGGCTCGGCCGATCGCTACTTCCAGGAGGAAGTCCGCGACAACATGAAGCTGGTGCCGGAAGGCGTCGAAGGCCGCGTTCCCTACAAGGGCCCGGTTTCAGGCGTGGTGCATCAGCTGATCGGCGGGCTCAAGTCGTCGATGGGTTACACAGGCAACGCCACCATCGCCGCCATGCAGAAGAACTGCACCTTCCGCCGCATCACCGGCGCCGGCATGCGCGAAAGCCATGTGCATGACGTGATGGTGACCCGCGAACCGCCGAACTATCGCGTCAGCACGACGTGAGATCTACCGGAACATTGAAGTCTCGTTCTGATTTTCCGCTCCACCCGATCGTCATGCCGCAGACAAGCCGCGGAATGACATCCAGGTATTTCCACCGCTCAACATCTTCCCGCCCTGGCGCTAAATGACACCTGCCGCGCGTCTGCAAACCGTCATTGATCTGATCGATGCCATCCTGCGATCGCCGCGTCCCGCCGACGGCGAGGTGCTGGCGTTCTTTCGCGGGCGGCGCTTTGTCGGCGCCAAGGATCGGCGCGCGATCTCGAACCAGGCCTGGCGCATCCAGCGCCAACGCGCGCGGCTGACGTGGGCGCTCGGCGCCGACGACCCCAGCGGCCGGCTGCTGGTGCTGGCCGACGTCGTCGCCAACGAGCATCGCTCGGTCGATGCCGCCGCCGGGATGTTTTCGGGCGCCAAGTATGGCGCGCCGCCGCTGTCGGCCAACGAGCGGCGGATGGCGGCCAAGGTCCAGGAGCGCGCCGTCTCAGCCGCGATGCCGCGTCACGCGCGGCTCGAATGTCCGCACTGGCTGCTTGCCAAGCTCGACGCCGCGTTTGGCGCCGCGGCCGACACCGAGATCGCGGCGCTCGGTGCCGAAGCGGCGCTCGATCTTCGCGCCAACACGCTCAAGGCGACGCGCGAGCAGGTGTTCAAGCTACTCGCCGATCAGGGCCACGAGCCCAAGACAACGCCGCTATCACCCTTCGGCCTCCGGGTGTCGGCGCGCCTCAACCTCGGCTCGCACGAGGCTTTTCGCGACGGCTGGTTTGAAGTCCAGGACGAAGCCTCGCAAATTTGCGCAAGCTTGGTTTGGCCAAAGCCGGGCGATGCGGTGCTCGACCTCTGCGCCGGCGCCGGCGGCAAGACGCTGGCCCTGGCCGCGCTGATGAACAACAAGGGCCGCATCGTCGCCTGCGACGTCGCCACCGGCCGCCTGGTGCGCTCCAAGACCCGCCTCCGCCGGGCCGGCGTGCACAACGCCACATTACGCATTCTTGAAGGCGAGCACGACAAGTGGCTCAAGCGGCAGGCCGGCGTGTTCAATCGCGTGCTGGTGGACGCGCCGTGTTCCGGGATCGGATCGTGGCGCCGGAATCCCGACGCGCGCTGGCGCCTCTCGGCCGAGGACATCGAACGGCTCAAAGTCATCCAGGCCAAGGTGCTTAGCCAGGCGGCGCCGCTGGTGAAGAAGGGCGGGCGGTTGATCTATGCCACCTGCTCGTTGTTGCCCGAAGAAAACGAGCAGCAGGTGCGGGCGTTTCTGGCCGCCGACGCACGGTTCAAGCCGGTGCCGTGGTCCACGGTCTGGCCCGAAGCGTTAGGCACGCCGCCGCCCGCGTGCGGTTCGGATTTCCTCACCCTGACCCCGGCCCGCAACGGCACCGACGGTTTTTTCGTGGCGATTCTCGAGAGAGTTTCATAAGAGAGACCTATGTCCGACCGCATTCTGATCATCGACTTCGGCTCGCAGGTGACGCAGCTCATTGCCCGGCGCGTGCGCGAGGCCGGCGTCTACTGCGAAATCCACCCATTCAACAAAGTGACCGAGCAGTCGATCTCAGCCTTCGCGCCAAAGGGGATCATCCTCTCGGGCGGGCCGGCGTCGGTCACCGACATCGGCACCCCCAAGGCGCCCGACGCGACCTTCACCAAAGGCCTGCCGGTGCTTGGCATCTGCTATGGCCAGCAGACCATGGTGGCGCAGTTGGGCGGCCGGGTCGAAGGCTCGGACCATCGCGAATTCGGCCGCGCGCATATCAACGTCACGGATTCTTGTGACCTATTCCAGGACCTGTGGCCCAAGGGCAGCCGTGATCAGGTGTGGATGAGCCACGGCGATCGCGTGGTCGAGCTGCCGAAGGGCTTCAAGGTTTGCGCCATCAGCGACGGCGCGCCCTTTGCCGCCATCGCCGACGACGCCCGGCGATTCTACGCCGTGCAGTTCCACCCCGAGGTGGTGCACACCCCGCGCGGCGCGGCGCTGCTCGCCAAGTTCGCCCACGATATCTGCGGCTGCCGGGGCGACTGGACCATGGCCGCCTTCCGCGCCCAGGCCATCGCCGCCATCCGCAAACAGGTGGGCCAAGGAAAAAGTGGTGGTCGCGTCATCTGCGGGCTCTCGGGCGGCGTCGATTCATCGGTGGTGGCGGCGCTCATCCACGAAGCGATCGGCGAGCAGCTCACCTGCGTACTGGTCGATCACGGCCTGATGCGCCAGGGCGAGGTGGAGCAGGTGGTCAGGGTGTTCCGCGACCGCTTCAACATTCATCTCGTCCACCGCGACGCCAGCGACCTGTTCCTGGGCAAGCTTGCCGGCCAGATCGACCCCGAGAAAAAGCGCAAGATCATCGGCGCGACCTTCATCGACGTGTTCGAGGAAGAAGCCAAGAAAATCGGCGGCGCGGACTTCCTCGCCCAAGGCACGCTCTATCCCGACGTGATCGAGAGCGTTTCATTTCACGGCGGCCCCAGCGTCACCATCAAGTCGCATCACAACGTCGGCGGCCTGCCGGCACGGATGAATATGAAGCTGGTCGAACCGCTGCGCGAGCTGTTCAAGGACGAAGTCCGCGCCTTGGGTCGCGAACTGGGTCTCCCCGACGAAATGGTCGGCCGCCACCCGTTCCCGGGGCCGGGCCTCGCCATTCGGGTGCCGGGCCAGGAGATCACGCGGGAAAAATTGGATATCCTGCGCAAGGCCGACGCCATCTACCTCGAAGAAATCCGGAACGCCGGGCTCA
>Ga0194132_10004459_pt1 | contig 23766 bp, 18 predicted proteins | sample TA2KigOf80mmetaG_FD_148612 | JGI IMG/M metagenome (GOLD analysis project Ga0194132, IMG submission 148612) | Freshwater microbial communities from Lake Tanganyika, Tanzania - TA2015054 Kigoma Offshore 80m | ecosystem: Environmental > Aquatic > Freshwater > Lake | place: Tanzania: Lake... | reverse complement strand
CTGCACGGGCGCAAACTGCAAAGCCGCGATCGCGGCCGCCGTCAGCACGGCGATGGCCAGGAGGGCGGTGGGGCGGCGGGGGCGTGGACGCAACGAGGTCGGCTGCCGGGGGGCGGGGGCGTCGGCCAGGGTCATCCTCTAAGACTTGTGATTGGGCCCGGAGCTGCTGCCGCAGGTTGGGCCTGGAGCTACGTCATGTGTGACGGATGTCACACCCTTCATGCGAAAGGCCGGGGTGGTGTGTCAAGCATATTTGTTCCCTTGCTTGTGGCCGCACGGCCACAGAGCGATTCTCCGCGCCCACGAAACCGCGCCGCGCCGGCTCGGTTGACGGGCCCCGACCGGGCGCGAATACTCGCCGCGTCCCCGCCTTGGCCGGGGTCCAAGATCGATATCGATACCGAATCGAGGAGGGTCCGTGTTTCGCTCGGCGGAGAGCCTGTTTCGCCCGCGTTCGATCGCAATCCTCGGCGCCTCGGAATCGGGCGGCAGCGGCTGGCCGCGGGCGATCTTCCACAACCTCGAGCACGCCGGCTTTCCGGCCAAGGTCTACCTGATCAACCCCAACCGGACCGAGCTCTGGGGGCAGCGGGTCTATCCCGGCTTCGCGGCGCTGCCCGAGCCAGTCGACCTCGCGCTCACGATCATCCCGGCCGAGGGGATCCCGGAGGCGCTGACCGAGGGGGCGGCGCACGGGCTCAAGGCCGCGCTCGTCTTCGCCGCCCGGTTCGGCGAAGGGGGTGATGCGGACGGCGCGACGCGGGCGGCCGTCCTCAAGCGCCTCGCCGAGGACAAGGGGCTCCGGCTGTGCGGGCCCAATTGCATGGGGGCGCTCTCGATCCACGAGAAGCTCCTCCTCTATCCGGCGCCGCGCGTGCGCGCGCTTCCGGCCGGACCGGTCGGGGTGGTGTTCCAGTCCGGCGGCACGTTCCAGTACTGGCTGCAGCAGGCCGCGATCCGCGGCCTCGGCTTCTCCTATGCCGTCTCGAGCGGCAACGAGCTCGACCTCGATATCGCCGACTATGTCGACTTCCTGGTCGAGGACGACAAGACGCGGCTGATCGCCTGCATGGTCGAGGGCATTCGCCGCGGCGAGGCGTTCATGCGCGCGGCCGAGAAGGCGCTCGCGCGCGGCAAGCCGATCATCCTGGTCAAGATCGGCCGCAGCGAAGCCGGGAGCCGCGCGACCCAGAGCCACACCGGCGCGCTCGCCGGCGACGACGCGGTGTTCGACGCGATGTGCCGGCGCGTCGGCGTCACGCGCTGCCACTCGCTCGACGACATGATCGAGACCGGGCTCGCCTTCCAGGCCGGACGCATCCCCGACGGCGCGCGCGTCGCGATGGTCGGCTATTCCGGCGGCGCCAAGGGGCTGTTCCTCGACTACGCGGCAGAGGCCGGCCTCGAGCTCGCCCGTCTCGCCCCCGAGACGCTCGCCCGGCTGCGGCCGATGATCGATCGCGGCGTGAAGCCCGACAACCCGCTCGACACCGGCGCCGGCATGGCAGGGCGGCCGCAGGTCTTCATCGACATCACCACCATCATCGCCGCCGATCCCGGCGTCGATATCGTGACCATGCAGGGCCAGCTGCCGGCGACCGCCGACGAGCGCGGCAGCCCGGAGGACTTCGCGCCGGTCGCGCGGGCGACGACCAAGCCCGTCCTCATCTTCGGCCGCACCGCGCAGAATGTCGGCGAGCACAGCCGCGCGTTCCAGGCCGCCGCCGGCATGCCGTTCCTGCAGGGCCTGCCCGAGACCGCGCGCGCGCTGAAGGCGCTCATCGACTATGGCGCTTCGCGGCGTCATCCGCCGGCGCCCTTGCCGGCGCCACGCGGCGATCGCGCGAATCTCGAGGCCCAGCGCCTCGATCAACTCTTCGCCGCGCACGCGCTCACCCCGCCGCGGAGTGCCCGCGCCGACGATGCCGACGCCGCGGCCCGCGCGGCGGCCGCGATCGGGTTTCCGGTCGCGGTCAAGATCGTCTCGCCCGCGGCCTCGCACAAGACCGAGATCGGTGGCGTCGCGCTCGATCTCGCGACGCCCGAGGCGGTCGTCGCCGCCGCGCGCGCGATGGCCGCCCGGCTCCGTGCCGCGCATCCCGGCGCGACGATCGAGGGATTCCTCGTGCAGGAGATGGTGCAGGGCGTCGAGATGATCGTCGGCGTGCGCGAGGATCCGCAGTTCGGCCCGTTCATGCTGGTCGGGCTCGGCGGCATCATGGTCGAGGTGCTGAAGGACGTCGCGCTCCACCTCCTGCCGGTCGACGTCGCCGCCGCACGCGCGATGATCGACGCGCTCCGCGGCCGCGCGCTTCTCGGCGCGTTCCGCGGCCGCGCCCCGGCCGACGTCGAGGCGGCCGCGCGCGCGATCGCCGGCCTCTCGACGATCTTCCTCGACCACCGCGACTGGCTCTCCGATCTCGAGGTCAATCCGCTGATCGTGCTGGCGGCGGGCCGCGGCGTCCGCGCGGTCGACATCCGCCCGGTGCGCCGCGCCGGCTGAACGCAACCCACGCCCTCCGAGGACACGACGATGGACTTCGAGCTCCCCGAAGAACTCAAGATGCTGCAGGCCTCGGTGCGCCGCTTCGTCGACGCCGAGCTGATCCCGATCGAGCGCGAGACGATGGCGGACGGCAAGCTCAAGCCCGACGTCAAGCGGCGACTCGAGGACAAGGCGAGGGCGCTCGGGCTCTGGCTCTATGACGTCCCGGAGGCCTATGGCGGCCAGGGTCTCGGCCTCCTCGCCAAGACCGTCGTGTGGGAGGAGCTCGGACGCACCATCGCGCTGCCCTCGCGCGCGGCCTCGATCTTCGGACCGATGGTGAGCCCGATCCTCTATCACCTCAACGATGCGCAGAAGGAGCGCTACCTCCTCCCCGTTATCCGCGGCGAGAAGCGCTCCTGCTTCATGCAGACCGAGCCCGACGCGGGCGGCGATCCCGGCGGCATGCGGACGACCGCGGTGCGCGACGGCGATCACTACGTGATCAACGGGCAGAAGCGCTTCATCACCGGCGCCGACGACGCGGATTTCGCGCAAGTGATCGCCGCCACCGACCGCGCCAAGGGCTCGCGCGGCGGCATATCGGCGTTTCTCGTCGACATGAACACGCCCGGGCTCGCGCTCGTGCGGAAGCAGGTGACGATGATGGACGACCGGCCGTGGGAGATCACGCTCGACAACGTGCGCGTGCCGGCCGCGAACCGAATCGGCGCCGAGGGCGAGGGCTTCAAGCACGCGCAGAACTGGATCAACGAGGGCCGCATCCGCCACGGCTCGCGCGGCGCCGGCGTCATCGAGCGCTGCCTCGAGCTCGGCGCCGCCTATGCCAAGAGCCGCGTCACCTTCGGCCGCCCGCTCGCCGACCGCCAGGCGGTGCAGTGGATGCTGGTCGACAGCTACATGGAGTTGCACCAGCTCCGGCTCATGGTCCGCCACGCGGCGTGGAAATACGAGCGCGGCGAGGACATCCGGCAAGAGGCCTACATGGCCAAGATCTTCGGCGACACCCGGTCGTTCGAGGCGGCCGATCGCTGCATGCAGATCCACGGCGGCATCGGGCTCACGACCGATCTGCCGATCGAGCGCTTCTGGCGCGACCAGCGCAGCATGATCATCACCGAAGGGCCGACCGAGATTCTCAAGATGACGCTCGCGCGCCACGTCCTCAACCAATACGGCTGAGCCGGCCGCGCTTTGACTCGCTTGCTGCGTTCGTTCATTCTGTCGACAACACAAACTCACACACGATGGCACGAAGGGGAGAAGCCGATGGCCGCCAGGAAGCGTGAAGCCACCAAGGTCGAGAAGCACAACGGGATCAGCTGGCTCATCATGAACCGCCCGGAGAAGCGGAACGCGATGAGCCCGCAGCTGCACTACGAGATGGACGAGACGCTCGCCGAGCTCGAGACCGATCCCGACACGAAGGTGGTCGTCATCACCGGCGCCGGCGGCAATTTCAGCGCCGGCCAGGACCTGCGGCTGTTCTTCCGCGCGATGGAGAAGGATCCGGCCGGCCGCAAGCGTTCGCAGGAGGCGGCCAATCGCTGGCGCTGGGAACGGCTCTACAACTACGACAAGCCGACCATCGCGATGGTGCATGGCTACTGCGTCGGCGGTGCGTTCATGCAGCTCCTCGCGACCGACTTCGCGATCGCGGCCGAGGACGCGGTGTTCTCGCTGTCGGAGGTGAACTGGGGCATCCTCCCCGGCGCGCTCGTCTCCAAGGTCGTCGCCGACATGGTGCTGCCGCGCCACGCGCTCTACTACGCCTGCCTCGGCGATCCGTTCGACGGCAAGGAGGCGGCGCGGATCGGCATGATCAACTACGCGGTGCCGAAGGCGAACCTCGAGGACGAGGTCGTCAAGCTCGCGGAAAAGCTCATGAAGAAGAGCCCGGCGGTGCTGAAGGCGACCAAGCAGGCGGTGCGCCAGGTGCGCACGATGGATTTCTGGCAGTCCTACGACTACCTCGCCGCCAAGGGCCAGGCGATCAAGGTCGGCGACAACGAGGATTCCTACAACACCGGCCTCCGCCAGTTCCTCGACGAGAAGAGCTACAAGCCGACCTTCGAGCCGTTCAAGCTCGGAACGCTGGTCACCCACCAGACCAAGAAGAAATAGGCGCCTTGGCGGCACAACCGCGGATCGCTCGATCCGCGGTCCCGCCCGCGCCGGCCATGCGCGAAGCCGCGCGCAGCGCGACGATCGACGGCCGCACGGTCGCCTGGCGCGAGGCGGGCGATGGTCCCGCGCTCGTCCTCGTCCACGGCATCGGCGGCAGCGCCCAATCCTGGGCGCCGCAGTTCGAACGGTTCGCCGCCGCGCACCGGGTCATCGCCTGGGACGCCCCGGGCTATGGCGGATCGGAACCCCTCCCCGACGCGCGGCCGACGGCCGACCGCTATGCCGGCGTCCTCCTCGGGCTCCTCGATCGGCTCGACATCGAGCGCGCCGATCTGATCGGCCATTCGATCGGGGCGATGATGGTCGGCGCGCTCTGCCGCCGGCGGCAGGCGCTCGCCCGGCATGTCGTCCTGGTGCACCCGATCGATGGCGGCGGCCGGCTTCCGGACGCCGAGCGCGCCACGCTCCGGGTCGGGCGAACGCGCGACATCGACGCGCTCGGCATGGCGGCCTTCGCGGCGGCGCGCGCGCCGTCCATCCTCGGCAAGGCGGCCGCCCCGGACGCGGTCGCGACCGTCGTTCGCATCATGGCGGCGATCCCGGCGCCGGCCTATCGCCAGCTCGTCGAGGTGATCGTCGCGGGCGATCTCCTCGCCGATCTGCCGGCGATCGCGGTGCCCGCGCTCGTCATAGCCGGCGGCGACGATCCGGTCGCCCCGGTCGCGCTCTGCCGGTCGATTGCGGCGGCGCTGCCGGCCGGGCGGCTCACCGTGCTCGACGGGATCGGGCACTATCTGCCGCTCGAGGACCCCGCCCGGTTCGACGCGACCGTCGCGCCGTTTCTTGCCGACACCGGGCCATGACGGCGATGATCGCGCCAGGCGGGCCGGACCCCGTACATCCCGACGCTGTTCTTTTCCGCGGGCGCGACTATCTTGGCCTGATGCTCCGCGCTGACAGAAAGGGAAGGGCATGACACGTCTGGTCGTTTCGACCCTCGCCGGGCTCGCCCTCGCCGCCGCCGCGGGAAGCGGCATCGCCGAGGCACAGCATTACAAGGGAAAGACCCTCACCATCCTGATCAACTATCCGCCCGGCGGACCCAACGACATCGAGGGCCGACTCATCGGGCGACACATCGCTAAGCACATCCCGGGCGATCCGACGATCGTGGTCAAGAACATGGCCGGCGGCGCCGGCAATATCGGCATCAACTTCATGGGCGATTCCGCGCCGAAGGACGGAACGACCATGGCGTTCTTCACCTGGAACCCGCTCGACCAGATCCTGCAGAGCGAGGGGCTGCGGTTCAAATACGAGCAGTTCGAGTGGGTCGCCGGCGTGCAGCAGCCCGTCGTCGTCTATGCCCGGCGCGACACGCCGCCCGGGCTCAAGGAGCCGCGCGACATCCTGAAGGCGTCGCAGTTCAAGGCGGGCGCGCTGGCGCCGGCCTCGCATGGCACGCTCCGCATGACCATGTCGCTCGATCTTCTCGGCGTGAACTACCGGCTGGTCGCCGGCTATAAGGGCCTCAAGGAGGTCGAGACCGCGGTGCAGCAGAACGAGGTGCAGCTCTCCAACTCCTCGCTTCCCGGCTGGCGCGCCTCGATCGACCCAACGATGCTCAAGACCGGTATCGTGATGCCGCTCTACCACTTCGACAGCCAGACCGCCGACAGTCGCTTCGTGCCGAGCCCGGCGCTCCCCGAGGTCAAGACGTTCCTTCAGCTCTACAAGGAGGTGAAGGGGGCGGACGCGATGCCGAGCGGGCCGACCTGGGACGCGCTCATCCTCATCAACAGCATGATCGACAGCATGTTCCGCGTCGCCTTCCTGCCGCCGGGGGTGAACAAGGAATCGCTTGCCATCCTGCGAACGGCGTTCACCAATGTGTGGAAGGACGAGGCGTTCATGGCCGATTATGAGAAGACGGTGCGCACGCGCGCCGGCCTCGTCGTCGGTCCCGAGGCCGAGCGCGCGGTCAAGGCGCTCGCCGAGGCCAAACCCTCGACCGTCGCCTTCATCCGCGACTACGTGGCGAAGATGGAACGACAGAACTAGAATGCGTCACCGGGCGGGCGCTCGAACGGCCGCCCGGCAACAACAGGGAGACGGGAGATGAGGCGTTCGGTCCTGGCGCTGTTCGGCGCCGTCGCAGTCTCGGCCATCGCGATCGCCGCACCGGCGTCGGCGCAGTTCTACAAGGGCAAGACGCTCACGCTCCTGATCAACTACCCGCCCGGCGGTCCGACCGACATCGAGGGCCGCATCATCGCCCGCCACATCGCGAACCACATCCCCGGCGCACCGACCGTCATCGTCAAGAACATGGGCGGCGCGTCGGGCAATCTCGGCGCCAACTTCCTCGGCGAGAGCGCGGCCAAGGACGGCCTCACTCTCGGCTTCTTCACCTGGAACCCGATGGACCAGGTGCTCGGGAGCGAGGGGCTCCGCGTCAAGTACAACGACTTCGTGTTCATCGCCGGCGTGCAGCAGCCGTCCGTCGTCTACGGGCGGAAGGACATCAAGCCCGGCATCACCAGGGGCGCCGACATCGTCAAGGCCTCGGGCTTCCGCGTCGGCGGCCTCGGCCCGACCTCGACGCAGATGCTCTACGCGGCGCTGTCGCTCGATCTCCTCGGCGTAAAGTACAGCGCCGTCGCCGGCTACAAGGGCCTCAAGGAGGTCGAGACGGCGGTGCTCCAGAACGAGGTGCAGGTCTCCAACAGCTCGCTGCCCGGCTTCCGCGCCTCGATCGATCCGACGATGATCAAGACCGGCGTCGCCATCGGCTACTGGCACTTCGACATCGAGGACGCGGCCGGCAATTTCGCGCCGAGCCCCGTCGTCCCCGACGTCCCGAGCTTCCTCCAGGTCTACAAGGAGCTGAAGGGCAAGGACGCGATGCCGTCGGGGCCGCAGTGGGAGGCGCTGCGGCTCGTCGCCAAGATCATGAACAGCATGTTCCGGACGTCGTTCCTGCCGCCCGGCTCGCCGGCGGAGGCCGTGAAGGACACGCGCGCCGCCTTCGTCGCGATGTGGAAGGACGAGGCGTTTCTCTCCGAGTACGAGAGGACGGTGCGCTATCGCGCCGGGCTGGTGACGGGCGATGACGGGCAGACGCTGATCGCCGATCTCGGCAAGATCAAGCCCGAGCTCGTCGCCTTCATCCGCGACTACACCGACAAGATCGGCAAGTAGCGGGGACCGCGGACCCGACGCGCCTCGGAACGACCCCATGCTCGACGCCGCGCTGCAAGGCCTGTGGCTCGCCGTGCAATGGCCGGCGATCGGCTATCTCGCGCTCGGCATCCTGATCGGCATGTATTTCGGCGCCGTGCCGGGGCTCTCGGGTCTATCCGGCATGGCGATCCTCCTGCCGTTCACCTTCGGCATGGATCCCGTCTCGGCGTTCGCGTTCCTGCTCGGGATGTACGCGGTGACGACGACGAGCGATTCGATCACCGCGATCCTGATCGGCGTGCCCGGCACCGCGGCGGCGCAGGCGACCGTGGTCGACGGCTACCCGATGGCGAAGAAGGGCGAGGCCTCGCGCGCGTTCGGCGCGGCGTTCACCTGCTCGGCGATCGGCGGCGTCATCGGCGGCATCGTGATGGGGTTCTCGATCCCGATCGTGCAGCCGATCGTCCTCGCCTTCGCCAAGCCCGAGTTCTTCATGCTCGCGGTGCTCGGGCTCACCATGGTCGGCGCGCTGTCGGGCGGCTCGATCCTCAAGGGGCTCGCGGTCGCGACCATCGGGCTCCTGATCGCCAATGTCGGCTACGCGCAGCAGGTCGCGATCCCGCGCTACTGGCTCGGCATCCCCTATCTGCTCGACGGCCTGCCGCTGGTGCCGGTCGTTCTCGGCATCTTCGCGCTTCCCGAGCTCGTGAGCCTCGCCGCCGGCAAGCGCTCGATCTCCGACATCCCGCGCGAGAGCGTGGCCGGCGGGCTCATGCGCGGCATGCGCGATGCGATCGACCACTGGTGGCTTCTCCTCCGCTCGTCGTTCATCGGCATCTATATCGGCATCCTGCCCGCGCTCGGCTCGACGATCGCCGACTGGGTCGCCTATGGCCACGCCGTGCAGTCGGCCAAGGACAAGTCGCAGTTCGGCAAGGGCGATGTGCGTGGCGTGATCGCGCCCGAGGCCGCCAACAACTCGGTCAAGGGCGGCGAGCTCGTCCCGACGGTCGCCTTCGGCATCCCGGGCTCGGCGCCGATGGCGATCCTGCTCGGCGCGTTCCTCATCCAGGGTCTGACGCCCGGCCCGGAGATGTTGACGCTGAAGCTCGACCTCACCTTCTCGATGATGTGGTCTCTGATCTTCGCCAACATCGTCGCGGCCGTCCTTCTGATGATGTGGGCGAACCAGCTGCAGAAGATCATCTTCATCCGGGGCGAGCTCGTCGTGCCGGCGATCGCGATGTTCGTCCTGATGGGCGCGTGGTCGGGCAATGCGCAGCTCGGCGACTGGATCGTGCTCATCGTGTTCGGCGCGATCGGCGTCCTGATGAAGCAGTCGGGTTGGCCGCGCGCGCCGATCGTGCTCGGGTTCATCCTCGGCGACATCATGGAGAACTCGCTCCATCTGTCGCTCCGCGCCTATGGCTGGGCGTGGCTGTGGGAGCGCTGGATCGTCGTCGTGCTCATGATCCTGATCGTCGTGACCGTCTATTTCGCGATCCGCCAGCAGGTCCGCGATCGGCGCAAGGCCACCGCGTCCGCGAGCGACGCCGGCGGAAGCGTACCGGTGCTCTCGATCGCGATGTCGGTGCTGGTGCTCGTGGCCTCGGTCTATTCGATCGTCGGCGCGCTGGGCTGGCCGGACGCGGTGCGCCGCTTCCCGATCCTGGTCGGCGTTCCGGCCGTCCTCCTCGCGCTCGCCGTCCTCTTCCGCGACATCCAGGCGATCCGCGCCCAGGCGGTCGCCGGGACCGTGCGGGGTCCCGCCTGGCTGGGTGATGCGGACTTCCGGGCCGAGCTCCGCCGCTCGGTCTATTTCTTCGGCTGGCTCGGGTTCGCCCTCGTCCTCAGCGTCCTCGTCGGCCAGCTCATCGCGATCCCGGTCTTCATCGCGCTGTTCCTCGTCCTGTGGGGCCGGACGAGCTGGCTGTTCGCGGTGATCTACGCGCTTCTCTGCGCCGTGTTCCTCTGGATCGTGTTCGACCAGGTGGTCAGCACCAACTGGTACCGGTCGATCCTCCTCGGCTGAGGCAGCGCGCTACTGGACGCGGCCGCGGGCGGCGATCTCCCACACGTCCTCGACATGCTCGCCGCGGCCGACGATGAAGTGGTCGTAGAGATTGACCGTCGTGTCGCAATGGCTCGGGATCAGCCGGATTTTGGCGCCGAGCGCGAGCGGACAGGGCTTGCCGTCGAACGAGAGCTGGCCGTGCTCGTCGCCGGCGAAGGCGAAGCTCGCGCCGGGCAATCCCACCGGCATCGGCGGTCCGCCGTCGCTCGAGGCGGCCTTGAGCCCGACATCGACGATAGCGCGATCATAGGCGGGCCGGCTGATCACCGTGCCGAGCACGAACAGTGCATTCTCGAACGGCACGTGGGCGCGGTTCTCCCACTCGATCGCCGCGTATTTCGCATCCATGAACAGATAGGAGCCCGGCTGCAGCTCGGTCAGCCCGCCGAGCGCGATGTCGATCGCCACGCTGCCGGTGCCGCCGCCGGTCAGGACCTCAATCGCGTGGCCGGCCTTCCGCACGTGCTCGGCGGTCTCGAGGAGCTTGTCGAGCGCGTCCTTCACCTGCTGGCGGCGGGTGGCATAGTCGGCCGTCATCTGGATTGCGCCCTGATAGCCCTGGAGGCCGCGGAAGCGGAGCCAGCGCGAATCGCGGATCCGTTCGGCGAGCACCGCGGCGGCGGCACCCGGCGCGACGCCGCAGCGGCGCTGGCCGACATCGACCTCGACCAGGACGTCGAGGCGCACACCGGCCGTCTGCGCCGCGCGCGCGAGCTCGTCGATGTTCTCCTCGTTGTCGACGACGACGCCGATGCGCGCGGACTGCGCGAGGGCCATGAGGCGGAGAAGCTTGCCGCGGCCCACGACCTCGGTGGTGATCAGGATGTCGTCGATGCCGGCGGCCACCATCACCTCGGCCTCGCCGAGCTTCGCGCAGCAGATGCCGACGGCGCCCGTCTTCTTCTGCATCCCGGCGACGAGCGGCGATTTGTGCGCCTTGGCGTGCGGCCGGCAGGCGATGCCGGCGCTCGCGGCGATCTCGCCCATGCGCGCCATGTTGCGCTCGAAGGCATCGGCTTCGATCAGGAGCACGGGCGTGTCGAGATCGTCGATCCGCATCGTCGATCGCTCGGTCATCGGGCTTCCCTTTCATAGACGATCGCGCCGCCGACGATCGTCGTCTCGGCGACGATGTCCTTGATGGTGTCGGTCGGGCAAAGGAGGGGATCGTCGGACAGCACGACGAGATCGGCGAGCTTGCCCGGCTCGAGCGAGCCCTTGCGGTCCTCGTCGAAGGTGAGATAGGCGCCGTCGATCGTCGCCATGCGGAGCGCGTCCTCGCGCGAGACCGCCTCGGTCGGCTCGATCGCGTCCTCCGAATAGCGGTTCCAGCGCGTGACCGCGTGCCATACGGGGTGGAACAGGCTCGTCGGCACGTTGTCGGTCGCGAGCCCGAGGCGGATGCCGGCCGCGCGGAGGCTCGCAAGGGGCGAGATCAGCCGCGCATCGCCGGGGCCGATCTCCTGGCGCGTGAGATGGCCTTCCTTGAAGACGTAGCGGTTGGTGTGGGTCGTCATGACGAGGCCGAGATCGCGGATCCGCCGGATCTGGTCCGGGGTCGCGGTGTTGAGATGGCCGATGATCCAGCGCCGGCCGCCGATCGGAACGATCCGATCGACCTCCTCGTAGAGGTCGAGGAAGTTCATGCTGAGCGCGACCATGCGGACATCGTGCCGCGCCGCCTCGACCATGAGCGTCTTCATCTCCTCGCGCGGGCGGCCGGTGTCGTAGAAGAAGCCGGCCCAGCCCGTGTACGGGGCGGCCTTGGCGCGCCAGTCGTTCTCGAGCGAGGGGCCGAGCTCGGCATAGAGGCCCTCGACGCGAAGCCAGTCGTCGCCGAGCCCGCCGCGGCCGAGCCACGACGCCCAGCCCGCGACCATCGGCGCGATGCCGGCGGCCGGCGCGCTCTTCCATGACGGCGAGTGGACGAGGTGCGCGCGCACGCTCTGCGCGCCCTTGTCGTGGACGGCCTGCCAGGCGGCGATCAGCTCCTGCGCCGCGCCGTGCTCCTCGAGGACACTCGTCGTGCCGGTGGCGTTGTAGATGCGCATCGCGCGCTCGAGGCCCGCCGCGCGGTCGGCAGGCGTGAAGCGCGGCATGGTGTGGAAATAGCCGAGCTCGACGACCGGCATGAACGTGTTCTCGACGATGACGCCGGTCGGATCGCCGGCCTCGTCGCGCTCGAACGTGACGCTCGGGCAGGGCGCAGGCGTGTCGCGGCCGATGCCGGCGGCGGCGAGGGCGCGCGAGTTGGCGATCGAGACCAGCGGCAGGACATGGCGCCAGAATCCCCAGATCGGCTTGATGTAGACCGGGTTGTCGGGCGCCACGCGGTCGAGATCGCGGCGCGTCGGGTATCGCTTCTCGCGCAGATTGTCCGGCACGTCCCAGTAATAAGGCGGCTCGCCGATCGGCATGGTGACGATCCATTCGCCGCGGCCGCGCTCCTTCACCAGGGCCTCGATGCGCTGCAGGATGTCGTCGATCGAGCGCGCGCCGGCGAGCGAGGGGAAGACGGGCTTGAGGCCCTCGCGGTCGAGATGGGCATGGCCGTCGATCAGCCCCGGCATCACCGCGCGGCCGTCGAGCGTGCGGATCTCGCTCGTCGCGTCGGCGAGCGCCCGGATCTCGTCCGAGCCGCCGACGGCGAGGATGCGGCCGTCCTTGATCGCGATCGCCTCGGCGAGGCGAAACGCGGGATCGATGGTGATGATCTTGCCGCCGACCAGGATCAGATCGGCGCCGGCATGCGGCGCGCGCGGCGCCGGTATCGCGCTCATGCCCCGACCGCGTAGGCCTCGCGGCGCATGTCGGCCATGCCGGCGAGCACGCCGTTCGGCATCACCTCGATCGCCTTGATCGAGCCGAAATAGGACGCGCCCTCGGCGCGCTTGGCGGCGAAGCCGAGCCCGCCGAGCTCGGCCAGCGTCTCGTCGGTGTAGCCCATCTCGAGCAGCGTATGGCCGCCGAGGTCGATCGACCAGCGCGGACCCTCGACGCATTGCGACAGCTCGAGCCCGCGATCGACGAGCCCGGTCAGCACCTGGACCAGCGAGATCGTCTGCGCCGGCCCGCCCGGCGTCGTCACCAGATAGCGCGGCCGATTGCGGTCGAGGACGATGACCGGGTTGAGCGTGTGCGGCGGCCGGCGGCCCGGCGTGACCGTGCGCGGCCGATCGGGCAGATGGGTGAAGCCCATCATCCGGTTGTTGAGGAGGACGCCCGTCCCGGGATCGAGGAAGGCGCTCCCGAACACGTGGAACACGCTCTGGACGACCGAGCATGCGTTGCCTTCGTGATCGGCGAGGACGATGCACGAGGTACCCGACGCGGCGGCGCCGGCGCGCCCGTCGCGCAGGCCGCGGACCGCGGCCTGCAGCTTCGCCGTCATGGCGCCGCCGAGGAGATCGGCGATCGGCACCGGCGTCGCGCGCGGATCGGCGATGAATTTCTCGCCCTCGGCGAAGCTCGCGCGCGCCGCCGCCATCAGATAAGTGAGCCGGCGCGCATCGCTCGCGTCGCGGAGCTCGGCGCCGTCGATCCCCGACAGCGCGTTGAGCTGCATCAGCATCAGAAGCCCGTAGGAGTTGGGCGGCATGACGCGGACCGCGAGCCCGCGATAGGTGGTCTCCAACGGCTCGACCCAATCCGGGCGATAGCCGGCGAAGTCGGACGCGGCGAGGACGCCGCCGCGCTTCTGCGCATAGTCACCGATCGAGCGCGCGATGCGGCCCTCGTAATAGGCGGCGCTCCCCTTGTCGGCGATCTCGGCGAGGGTTTCGGCGAGCGCGGGCTGTCGCACGAAGTCACCCGCCTTGAGCGCGGCACCGCCCGGCATGTAGAGCGCCGAGAGACCGGGGTCGGCCTTGACGTCGTCGTGGAACAGGCGGAGGCCGGCGGCGAGCACTCGCGACAAGGGATGGCCGCGGCCGGCGAGGTCGATCGCGGGTGCGAACAGGTCCTTCCAGGGCAGGCGGCCGAACTTCCGGTGCAGCTCCTCCCAGCCGCGGCAAAGCCCGGGTACGGAGGCGGCGAGCGGGCCGCGCGGCTTCATGCCGTCCTTGAATACCGTGGTATTCGCCCCCGCCGGGGCGTGGCCCGAGGCGTTGAGGCCGTGGGTCTTGGCGCTCTTGGCGTCATGGTAGAGAATGAACCCGTCGCTACCCGCAGACGTCGCCTGCGGGATGACGACGCAGAGGACGGCGGAGGTCGCGATCATGGCGTCGGCGAGCGAGCCGCCCCGCTCGAGGACGCGGAGCCCGGCGAGCGAGGCGAGCGAGTGGCCGCTCACTACCATGCCGCGCGTGCCATAGACCGGCGAACGCGGCAGGCGCGCCCCGGCGAAGCTGTCGACCCGAGCCATGGTTCCTCCCCTGTTGCGGCGAATCTCCCCGCAGTCCCCTACCTTGTCAATCGAGGCGACCAACTTCATACTGCGCGCCGCAGCGCCGGCCCCAAAGCGCGAGGAGGCAATGACCCTTCCGGAACCGAAACGCGTCAAACTGGGCGACTTGACCCTCGCGTTTCGGGACGTCGGGCGGGGGCCGGTCGTCGTTTTCCTTCATGGACTTGGCGGTGCCTCTAGCGTCTGGACCGACCAGTTCGAGAAACTATCGACCCGATACCGGGTCATCGCCTGGGACGCCCCCGGCTATGGCGGCTCGACCGATATCCCCGATCCGCGGGTCTCGATCGCCCATTATGTTGCGGTGCTGACCGGCCTCCTCGACCAACTCAAGATCGCCCGGGTCCATTTGGTCGGCCACTCGCTCGGCGCCATCATCGCCGCCGCGTTCCGGCGCAAGCACCCGCACCGGGCGCTCTCGGTCACGCTCGCCCAGCCGATGATCGGGCTCGGTCGCCTGCCGCCCGAGATGCAGGATCAGGCGTTCCGGGCGCGCAAGAACGAATTGGAAACACTGGGGCCCAAGGGGTTCGCCGCCCGCCGCATCCCGGCATCGGTGTCCTCGGCGGCACCGACCGAGCTCGTCGCCCGCGCGATCGAGACCGGCGCCAAGACCCGGACGGCCGGCTATCTCGCCGGCTGGCATGCGCTCTGCGGCGCCGACATCTTCCAGGAGATCAAGGGGCTCACGATCGCCTCGATCGTGATCGCCGGCACCAATGATTCGGTCGCCCCGCGCGAGAGCTGCCGCCAGGTCGCCGAGGCGATCCGCGAGGCGGAGTTCGTCGTGTTCCAGGGCGTCGGCCACTCGATCTATCTCGAGGCGCCCGATCGGCTGACCGAGGTACTCGACGAGTTCCTGACCCGCGCCCAGAAGGCGGCCAAGAACCTGCCGAGCGGGCCGATCGAGTTCAAGCCTTATATCCCGGTGGTTTCGCCACCGGTCAAGAAGGCCCCGGAGCCGCCGCGCGCCCCGCCCCCGACGCCCGCCAAGGGCAAGTCCGGCGCGAAGGGGTCCGCGGTCGCCGCCAAGCCCGCGGTGCCCGCCAAGCCCGAGGCGCCCGGGAAGACGCCCGGGAAGACGCCCGGGAAGACGCCCGGGAAGACGGCGGCGACCAAGCCGGCCGATCGGCCGGCACCGTCCAAGGCGGCACCGTCCACGGCGGCGCCGTCCAGGGCGGCACCGGCGAAGCCCGAACCCGCCAAGGCGGCCGGACCCGACAAGAAGGGTGCCGCCGGGCCGGAGGTCCGGAAACCCGAGACCAAGAAGCCCGACGCGAAGAAACCCGAATCCAAGAAACCTGCTGGGCCGCCGCCGTTGAAGCGCGCGGCCGCCAAGGGCGCGACGAGGCCCCAGGCCAAAGCGGTGCCGAAGGCCCCGGCGGCCGCAAAGCCGATGCGCAAGCCCGCCGCGAAGCCGGGTGCGGCCAAGAAGCCGGCGGTCAAGCCGGCGGCCAAGCCCGCGGTTAAGCCGGCGGCGAAAGCTTCATCTCGACGAGCCGCGCCCAGTAGCTCGCGCCGAAAGGCAGGATCTCGTCGTTGAAGTCGTAGCGCGGGTTGTGGAGGAGGCAGCCGCCCTCGCCCGGCCCGTTGCCGAGCCAGACATAGGCCCCCGGCTTCACATTGAGCATGAAGGCGAAGTCCTCGGCCGCCATCTTGGGGTTGCGGTCTAGCTCGATGTTGGCGGTGCCGAACACGTCGGCGGCGACCTCGGTGGTGAACTCGGCGGCCGTCGCATTGTTGATCGTCGGCGGATAGCGCCGCTCGTAGCGGACGCTCGCGACGACGTTCATGGTCGCGGCCATGCCGGCGACGATGCGGCGGATCGTGTCCTCGACCAGGGTCTGCACCTCGGGACGGAAGGCGCGCGCGGTGCCGCGGATCACCACGTCCTCCGGGATCACGTTCCAGGTGTCGCCGGCGTGGATCTGGGTCACGCTGACGACGACGGTGTCGAGCGGATCGACGATGCGGCTCGCGATGGTCTGGAGTGCGGTCACCATCTGCGCCGCGGCGACGATCGCGTCGGTGCCGAGATGGGGCGAGGCGGCGTGGGTGCCCGATCCGGTCAGCCTGATCTCGAAGATGTCGAACGCGGCCATGAACGGGCCGGGGCGGACCGCGAACTTGCCGACGTCGAGGCCCGGCATGTTGTGCATGCCGTAGATCGATTCGAGCGGAAAGAGGTCGAACAGCCCGTCCTCGACCATCTTGCGCCCGCCGCCCTCGTTCTCCTCCGCGGGCTGGAAGATGAGATGGACCGTGCCGGCGAAGTTCCGCGTCTCGGCGAGATAGCGCGCGGCGCCGAGGAGCATCGTCATGTGCCCGTCATGGCCGCAGGCGTGCATCTTGCCCTGCACCGTCGAGCGATGCGCGAAGTCGTTCTTCTCCTCGATGTGGAGCGCGTCCATGTCGGCGCGGAGCCCGATCGCCGGACCGCCGCCGCGCGCGCCCTTGATCGTGCCGACGATGCCGGTGCCGGCGAGACCGCGATGGATCTCGACGCCGAACTCGCGGAGCTTGCCGGCGACATAGTCCGAGGTGCGGAATTCCTCGAACGCGGTCTCGGGATGCATGTGGAGGTGGCGGCGCCACGCCGTCATGTCGGCGTGGAACTCGGCGATCCGGTTGATGATCGGCATGGCGGACCCTCGCGTGGACGACGATGCAAGGGTGGCATCGCGCGCCGCCGAGTCAAGCGCGCCAGCGCCCGACCCGGCTGTTCGTCGTGCGGCGGCTAGAAGCGGAGCCCGAGACCGGTGAGGATGACCCAGGCCTTGTTGTCGTCGGTCGTCGCGGCGCTCTCGCCCTTGAGGTCCGCGTAGACACCGGAGGCGTAGAAACGGACGCCCGGCCCGATGCCGCGGTTGTAGGACAGCGCGTACACCTTGATCTCGTCCGAGCCGGCGATGGTCGTGGTGTCCTCGTCCTCGCCTTCGCGGTAGACGAAGCTCACCGCGTTGGGGCCCCAGGCGTAGGACGCGCCGACCTCGAAGCCGGTGCCGTCCTGCGAGTTGGTCGCCGACGAGCGGAAATCCTCGATCTTCATCCACGCGCCGCCGACCGTGAACCCGGCATAGCGGATCACGCCGCTGATAGTGAGCCCCCACGGGTCGCTCGGCCGGCCGGCCGGGCTCTTGGTCCACGACTGGTAGTGCGCGTTGAGCCCGATCTGGAGCGCGTCGAACTTGCGGTCGAAGTTGAGGCCGACGGCGTAGCCCTCGCCATAGACGGTATCGATCGTCGAGACCGAGGCGTTGTCGTCCTGGACCGTGTTCGGCAAGTAGGAGCCGGTAAGCTGGCGCCCTCCCAGCGCGGCGTCACGTAGGTGATGTTGTCGCAGTCGTCGCAGCCCATGCGGAGCCTGGAATCGAGGAAGGGCGATTCGCCCGAGGCCGACGCGCCGCTCGGGTTGGCGACCAGGTTCTGGAAGTCCTCCGTGCCGGTGCCGACATCGGGGGCGAGATAGGTGTTCTTGTAGGCCTCCGGGTTGCGCGCGCCGAGATAGAGCTGGCCGAAGAAGCCCTGGATCCGGAGCCAGGTCTCGTCGATCGGGTCGGTGACGACCGAGTTGCCCTCGAGCTCGACCCGGCCGTCGAGCCGGATCCCGTTATCGAGATCGACGCGGACGTTGAACAGGATCTCGGTGTCGGTGATCAGGTCGACCTTGGCGCGCCTGCCGACCGCGCCTTCCTTCTGCTTCGACCAGAACGCGTCGACGTCGTAGAAGCCACTGATCGTGACCTGCGGCCCCTTCTGCTGCTGGGCGAAGGCATCGTCCTGCCCCGCCGCGATCAGTCCCGCCGTCACCAGTGCCGTCGTCTGCAACAAGCTCCGCTTCACACGCCCCTCCGGGATTGTGTTTTCGTTCCACGAATCCCGGCGCGTCGTCGACCAGGAGTTCGCGACCCTGGTTACGGGGGCGGTGTGGCAGCGGGATGAAGGCCGAGCGTCAGTTCGACGAAGCCGCGCGCTGTGGCCGCGCGGACACGCCGCCGGTCGACGGCGGAGGCTAGTTGGTCTCGTCGCCGAGCTTCAGGATGTCGCGCGCCTTGGCGACGAGATCGGCCGGCATGGCCGCGTGCTGGCCGACGATCTTCTGCACGGCCTCGCCCGGGTTGGGGCTGATGTCGATCGCACGCTCGCGCGCGAAACGGAGCACGTCGGCATCGCGGAGCGTCGCATCGAACGCCCGCCGCAACGCCTCGACCCGATCCGCCGGGACCTCGGGCGCGACCCAGGGCGCGCGCGACAGCACCGGAAATCCGGATACGAGCTCGAGGAGCTGGCGCTCCTCGGCGTTGGACGCGAGATCGGCGAGGAGCGGCAGCGCCGGAAGCGCCGGATCCTTCGTCGTGCCGATCTGGACGACAGCGTGGATCTTCTTCTCGCTCACCCAGTCGGGGCGCTGCTGGACGATATTGGCCCACGAGGCGCTCCGTCCGGCGAGCTCGCCGCGCTCGATCGCGAGCATGATCTCGTTGATGCCGGGATAGCCGGTGACGATCTTGTACTTCGTGCCGAGCACCGCGTTCATCATCGCCGGCACGATATAGGTCTCGCCGCCGCGGCCCGTGGACCCGAGCGTGATCTCAATGCGCTTCATGTCGGCGATCGTTCGCGCCGGCGCGGTGTGCCAGACCGCGACGACGCTGTTGAGCTCGACCATGTTGCCGATCCAGTGCGCCCGGGTCAGGTCGTAGCGCGCCGCGCCCGGCTGGAGATACTGGAACAGCGGCAGCATGTTGTTGGTGAGCGCGATCACCGTGCCGTCCTTGGGCGCGACGTTGAAGACATAGGCGGCGGCGTTGCGGCTGCCGGCGCCGGGACGGTTCTGCACGATCACGGTCGGCTCGCCCGGGATGCGCTTGCCCCAGAACTCGGCGAGGAAGCGGGCATAGAAGTCGTAGGAGCCGCCGGCGGTGAAGCCGACGACGATCTGGACCGTCTTGCCGGCATAGAACGCGGCCGGCGTCTGCGCATCGGCGGGTGCGGCGGCGGCGATGGCGGCGACGGCGGCGAGGGCGAGGGCGGCGAGGCGGCGGCGCATGGCGGGGCTCCGTGTCGATCCACCGACCGGCAGCATACATCGAAACGCGTTCACGCGATCACGCGGTTGCGCGCCGGCGCGCCTGCGCCGAAGATCGCCGCGTTGAACCGGGAGGACGGACATGGCAGGCGATATCGACGGTCTCGATCACGTCGCGATCATGGCGCGCGATCTCGCCGCCACGGCCGCGGCCTATGAGCGGCTCGGCTTCGCGCTGACGCCGTTGTCGGGCCATTCGGGCGCGCGTGAGCCGGGCGGCCCGGTCGTCCCGTTCGGGACCGCCAACCGCTGCGCGATGTTCCGCGACGGCTATCTCGAGATCATGGGGATCGTCGATCCCGCGGGCTACGACAACAAGGTGCCGGAATTTCTCGCCCGCTACGAAGGGCTCCACATCGTCGCCTTCGGTTGCGCCGACGCCGACGCGCTGGTGCGCCGACTCGCCGGCGCCGGCGTTTCGGTCACCGGCACCCACGCGCTCGAGCGGCCGATCGGGACGCCGGCCGGTACGACGACGGCGCGGTTCAAGCTGGTCCGCCTGCCGCACGCGCTCGTGCCCGAGGGGCGCGTGATCGCGATCGAGCATCTGACCCGTTCGGCGCTGTGGCAGGAGCGCTGGCTCGACCACCCCAACGGCGCCGTGGCGCTGGTCGGTGTCGAGATCGTCGTCGCCGATCCGGACGAGGCGGCGGGGCGCTATGCCCGTCTCCTCGGGGTCCGGCCGACGCGCGAGGGCGAGCGGCGCATCCTCGCGCTCCCCCGCGGCGCCGTCACCTTCGTCGCCCGCCGCGACGCGACCCGCGGCGCCCCGACCGTGCCCCATATCGCCTCGTTCGCGCTCCGCACCCGCGACCTCGACCAGACACGGCGCGCGCTCGGCGACAAGAGCGTCGACTATCTCTCCTTCGCCGACGCGGTTATCGTCGGCCCGGTCGGCGGCGCCACCGTGATCTTCCGCGCCGGTTGAGCCAGGCGGCCGCGCTACAAATCCGCGTCGCCTGTGCTACAAGACGGCCGCCGGACCGCGCCGAGGCCGGGTCGGCGGCGACAAGGGAATCCAGCATGGTCGAGAGCTATCAGGAGATCCGCGAGGCCGTCGCGCGCCTCTGCGCCCAGTACCCGGGCGAGTATTGGCGTGGGCTCGACGCCGATCGCGCCTATCCGACCGCCTTCGTCAAGGCGCTGACGGAGGCGGGCTATCTCTCGGTCCTGATCCCGGAGGAGTTCGGCGGCGCCGGTCTCGGCATCTCGGCCGCCGCGGCGATCCTCGAGGAGATCCAGCGCGCGGGCTGCAACGGCGCGGCCTGCCATGCGCAGATGTATACGATGGGAACGGTGCTGCGGCACGGCACGCCGGCGCAGAAGAAGGCCTATCTGCCCAAGATCGCGACGGGCGAGCTCCGCCTCCAGGCGTTCGGCGTCACCGAGCCGACCTCGGGCTCGGACACGCTGAGCCTCCGCACCACGGCCGTGAAGGCGGGCAACGACGCCTATGTCGTCAACGGACAGAAGGTATGGACCTCGCGCGCCGAGCACTCGGACCTCATGCTCCTCCTCGCGCGCACCACGCCGCGCGACCAGGTGAAGAAGCGGACCGAGGGGCTCTCGGTCTTCATCGTCGACATGCGCGAGGCGCGCGGCACGGGGCTCGAGATCCGTCCCATCCGCACCATGATCAACCACGCGACGACGGCGGTGTTCTTCGACAATCTGCGCATCCCGGCCGAGAACCTGGTCGGCCAGGAGGGCCAGGGCTTCCGCTACATCCTCGACGGCATGAACGCCGAGCGCATCCTGATCGCGGCCGAGTGCATCGGCGACGCCAAGTGGTTCATCCGGAAGGCGAGCGAGTACGCCAAGGAGCGCGTCGTGTTCGGCCGCCCGATCGGCCAGAACCAGGGCATCCAGTTCCCGATCGCCGAATGTTACGCGCAGATGCGCGCGGCCGAGCTCATGGTCCATCGCGCGGCGGAGAAATTCGAGGCCGGCGAGCCGTGCGGCGAAGAGGCGAACATGGCGAAGTACCTCGCCTCCGAGGCGTCATGGAAGGCCGCCGACATGTGCATGCAGACCCATGGCGGGTTCGCCTTCGCCGAGGAATACGACGTCGAGCGCAAGTTCCGCGAGACCCGGCTCTATCGCATCGCGCCGATCTCGAACAACCTCGTCCTCAGCTTCGTCGCCGAGCACGTCCTCGGCCTGCCGCGGTCCTATTGATGGCGGCGCTCGACGGCCTTCTCGTCCTATCGCTCGAGCAGGCGGTCGCGGCGCCCTATTGCTCCTCGCGGCTCGCCGACGCCGGGGCGCGCGTCATCAAGGTCGAGCGTGCCGAGGGAGACTTCGCGCGCGGCTACGACAATCTCGTCCACGGCGAGAGCGCCTATTTCGTGTGGCTCAACCGCGGCAAGGAATCGCTCGTCGCCGATATCAAGAACCCGGACGACCGCGCGCTCCTCTACCGCATCGTCGACCGCGCCGACGTGTTCATCCAGAACCTCGCGCCCGGCGCCGCGGCGCGCGCGGGCTTCGGCGCCGAGACGCTCCGCAGCCGCAATCCGCGCCTCGTCACGGTCGACATCTCGGGCTATGGCGAGAGTGGCGCCTATGCCGACATGAAGGCCTACGACCTTCTCGTCCAGGCCGAGAGCGGGCTCACCTCGATCACCGGGACGGCCGACGGTCCGGGGCGCGTCGGCGTCTCGGCCTGCGACATCAGCTGCGGGATGTATTCGACGATGGCCGTCCTCGAGGCGCTGATCGCGCGCGGGCGGACCGGTCGGGGTGCGGCGATCCAGACCTCGCTGTTCGCCGGCATGTCGGACTGGATGACCGTGCCGCTGATGCATTTCGAGTACGCGAACAAGCCGACGCCGCGGGTCGGGCTCAACCATCCGACCATCCACCCCTATGGCGCCTACCCGACCGCGGGCGGCGCGCCGCTCCTGATCGCGATCCAGAACGAGCGCGAGTTCGCACGCCTCTGCGCCGACGTGCTGGCGCGCCCCGACATTGCCAAGGACGACCGCTTCGCGACCAATGTCGCGCGCTGTGCTAACCGCGCGGCGCTCGATGCGATCATCGCCGGCGTCTTCACGAGCATGCCACGCGAGGCGCTGATCGCGCGTCTCAAGACGGCCCAGATCGCGTTCGGTGCGGTCAACGACGTCGCCGGCCTCGCGCGCCACCCGGCGCTCCGGCGCACCGAGGTCGCGACGCCGTCCGGGCCGGCGCGCCTCGTCGCGCCGCCGCCCGTCGTCGACGGCAAGACGCCCGCGCTCCGGCCGGTGCCGGGGATCGGCCAGCATTCCGAGGCAATCCGAAGGGAGTTCGCCGCATGACCGCGCTCGACATGGCGAAGATCGACACCTGGGTCGGCCGGCAGAAGGTCGACCGCGGGCACGTCGCGGCCTACCCGGCCGACATGCTCAACGCGACGCTCGACCGGAACGATCCCCGCCTCGGCGCCGACGATCCGATCCCGCCCGGCTGGCACATCATGTACTTCCCCGAGCTCGTCATGCTCGGCGAGACCGGTCGCGACGGGCACGCGAGGCTCGGCGGGTTCCTGCCGCCGATCCCGCTCGAGCGCCGCATGTGGGCCGCGACGTCGATGATGTTCCATCGTCCGCTCAAGGTCGGCGAGAGCGTGACGCGGACGACGACGATCCGTGAGATCGCGCCCAAGGACGGCGGCACCGGGCCGCTCGTCTTCGTCACGGTGCGCAACGAGATCGCGGGCGACAAGGGCGATCTCGCGACGACGGAGGACCACACCACCGTCTATCGCGGTCCGGCCGAATCGAGCGCCGCCGCGCCGCCGCCGCGACCGGCGCCGGGCAAGGCCGTGTGGAAGCGCACCATCCATCCGTCCTCGGTGCTCCTGTTCCGGTTCTCGGCGCTCACCATGAACAGCCATCGCATCCACTACGACCGCGAATACACGACCAAGGTCGAGGGCTATCCCGGCCTTCTCGTGCACGGCCCGTTGACGATGACGCTCCTCCTCGACCTGTTCCGGCGCGAGAAGCCGAAGGCGACGCTCAAGACCTTCAAGGTGCGCGCCGTGTCGCCGCTCTACGACACCGCCGATTACACGGTCGAGGGCGAGCCGGGCGCGGACGGGAAGTCGGCGCGGCTGTGGGCGATGTCGGGCGCCGGCGCGCTCGCGATGCAGGCCGACGCGACCTTCGAGGACTAGAGCGGTATCCGATCGAGCGCGATCGGATGCCGCTCTAGCTTCTTCGATGGTCGCATTCTCTGCGGCGAACCGGATTCCACTTCGCCGGCGAATGCTCTAGCAGGCTGCTGAAGAAGTCGATCGGAACGTCGCTTTTGGGTTGGCGACGGGGTCGGCGGGATAGATGGTTTTTGCCGGCTCGCCGTCTGATCGGCGGCGGCATTGCGGCGCCGTCATGCCACTG
>Ga0194132_10004458_pt1 | contig 23766 bp, 21 predicted proteins | sample TA2KigOf80mmetaG_FD_148612 | JGI IMG/M metagenome (GOLD analysis project Ga0194132, IMG submission 148612) | Freshwater microbial communities from Lake Tanganyika, Tanzania - TA2015054 Kigoma Offshore 80m | ecosystem: Environmental > Aquatic > Freshwater > Lake | place: Tanzania: Lake... | reverse complement strand
CCTGAGCAGAAGCGAGTTAAGCCCAGAATGCCGCATTTACTTGACCAGGAGCATCAATGCAACGCAGCACTTGGAGATGTCTTCTCATTTCTCTGATTCTGTGGAAACCGTGTCTGGCATCTGCACAGCAACCTCGGATGATCAACGTTGGGGATCGCAGCTTGGCCGTTTATTGCAATGGTGAGGCCTCGAGTTTGCACACCGTCATATTGGTTCCGGCAGGCGGAAGGACAGCTAAGGATTGGGAAAAGGTCCAACCCGCCGTATCGAACTTCGGGCGAGTGTGCAGTTATGACCACGCTAATTTGGGTGGCAGCGACAAGGGGCCGGTTCAACTGCAATCGGTTGATGAAGTCGTTGCCGATCTACACGCGTGGCTCAAAGCATCTGGCGAGAAAAGGCCGTTCATCCTCGTGGGGCATTCGAACGGCGGAATCTACGCCCGGCGTTTCGTCACCAAATTCCCGGGAGAAAACGGCGAGTCTGGTATTCGTGGACTCAGCACACGAGGAACAGGCGCTCCCCCTGTATGAACTCGATCCGCAAGGACCGGGTCTGGACGACGTGACCGCGCGGATTGGCTTTTACACAAAACCGGGTGAGCGGCTGCAATGGCGAACGGAGCTGCCGTTAATTGTGCTTGGTCGCGGGAAGCCGACTCCGCGGCAAGCACGTGATGGCAGTAACTCGCAAACCAATGACTCAAACTCAGGAACTTTATGACCTTGTAACGGTCCGCGAATCCGGGACGAGGTCGAGAACGTTCAATACGTTTTTTGCCAAGGTTGAGACCCACCTAATCGACGCATGCATGAAACATCAATGCAATCCAAAATGAATGCCGCAGACACATTGTCACATACCAAGAGTCCCAAGCGTTTCTGTGGACTCATGCGAACACTGCCCCCACCATTTCTGTTTGTCTTGCTAGCCCAGCTACTGCAAATGCACGGACTGAGCCAGTCTGAAGCTGGACTCAACGAAGGCACCGCGGTGCGGTTGACTATCCAGCAGGCCATCGAAGAGGCAGTTCACAACAACCTCAACCTGTTGGCAGACCAGCTGAACCTCACGATTGCAGAGGCCAGGCTAATCACAGCCAAGTTGAAGCCGAATCCCGTCTTTAGTTTCGGAAGCGATCACCTCGACGTGTTGGGCACCGGGTTCAACGTAGACAACGCTGCAGGCCCTCCCGAGATCAGTTGGAGAGTCGATGTGCCTATAGAGCGAGGCGGGAAACGGCAGCTGCGCATCGATACGGCCAACTATGAACGTGAGATTGCCGGGACTCATCTGGTCGATTCAGTCCGTAAACTCAAGCTGGACGTGACCCTTGCCTGTATTGACGTGATTGAGGCCAAAGCCGGTCTGGCGTTGGCCCGTGATAATTTCAGGACGTTCGAGGACTTAGTGCAAACCAACGTGGTTAGGGTTAAGGCGGGATCCATTGCACCACTCGAACTGACGCGCTCGCAGGTAGCCATGCTGCAGTTCCGGAGAAACGTCAAACAGGCTGAGCTCACCCTGCTCACAACCAAAACCAAGCTGCAAAACCTGCTGGGACGCAAGATGCTCATGGATGATTTTGATCTTCTTGATGAATTGAAAGCCCCCCCTACACCGCGTTGCTCTGGAATTGACATCCTTGCAGGCTACCGGGCTGGCAAACAGGCCCGACCTTCATGTTCTCCAGCTTACACAGGCGCGCTCGCAGGCAGAGCTGAGGCTGCAATTGGCTCAAGGCAAGGTGGACTATACCTGGGGGGCGGAGTATCGCAGACAGCAAGGGATTAATGGGAAGGGCAATTCCCTGGGTTTTTTCTTCAGTGTGCCACTTCCGTTCTACAACCGGAATCAAGGTGAAATCGCCCGCGTGCGCGCCGAGCAAGAGCAACTCCTGCGTCAAATGCAAGCACTGAGGTCTCAAGTTCAAACCGAAGTTAAGGCCGCTTACGAAGAGTTTCGTTCGGCCCGCGAGTTGGTCGAGAGCATTGAGCGCGATCTCATAAAGCCGGCAGAACAGGCGCGCGACACCTCGGCTTACGTCTATCGGAGTGGCGCCTCATCCCTTATTGACTTTCTGGATGCACAGCGAGCCTTCAACGAAACCATGCAAAGTTACCAAGAGGCACAAGCGTCATATCGCCGTGCGGTGACTCAGCTAAACGCCACTATTAGCAAGGAGGTCCTGCAGTGACTCGTATCAGCGCATATCGCAGCTATCTTCTTCTGTGTTTGGCATGCTTCATGTTGGCGTGCGGCAACCGGGGCGGTGAACCCCAAGCTGCCGGCGAGAAGGATCGGGGCCCCAACGAAACGGCCTCTGAAGGCATGAGGCTAGATCCAGAAGTTCTCAAAAAATTGAAGTGGCAACAGGTTTCCGAACAGAGTCTCCCGCGAAATCTCGTTGTTACAGGCAAGGTGCAATTCAACGAAGACCAGACCGCACAGGTTCTCGCTCCTGTGGCAGGCCAGATTGTGGATTTGCGTGTTCGTCTCGGGGATTCTGTCGCCAAGGGTGAAGTGTTGTTCTCGCTGCGCAGCCGGGAAGTAGCCCAGTTGATGACGGAATACATGGAGAACCGCCGCGATCTGGATCTTGCCGAGAAGACCCTTACGATGACGCAGGACCTGTTCGAACACCAGGCCACCTCCCGGATTTCCCTTCAGCAGGCCGATAGCGAGGTGGCCAAGAACACGGCGAAACTTGCCCGCGTCGCAGAGTCGCTCAGAATGTTTGGTCTCAATCCGCCGCCGGGAGAGGGATTCGACGGCTTGAATACACCAATACAAATCCACAGCCCGATTTCAGGGACCATTGTGGAACGGATCGTCACAGGGGGACAGATTGTGCAGCCAGAATCGGGTTCCCTGCTCACGATCGCAGATCTTTCCACGGTTTGGGTCCTGGCAGAGGTCTTCGAGCGCGACATTCGATTCGTTCGACCTGGTCTCTGGGCAGACGTCACCACCACCGCATACCCGGACCGGAAGTTCACGGCACGAGTCGCCCGTCTTCACGACGTAGTTGATTCGGAGACCCGGACGGTCAAGGTGCGTTTCCTGGTGTCCAATGCCGAACGCCGGCTCAAACCGGAGATGTTTGCCTCTGTGTCGCTGTATCTGGCCGACTCCGAGCGCACCATCACTGTTCCAGCTCCGGCCGTGTTCACTGACGAGGGGTCTAACTACGTTTATGTGCAAGAGCCTAAGAATCAAATACGGCGACGCCAAATCGAGCTCACCGCGGAAGGCGGAAGCGAGGTCCGGGTCACGAGTGGATTGCGCGCCGGGGAGACGGTTGTTGCCGAAGGTGTCCTGCTGGTACGACAACTCGAGAGGATTGGCCAATAGCGATGATCCAGAAAGTCGTTGCCTTCGCATTGCGGCAGCCGCTGTTCTTCCTGCTGGTGACAGTCATATTCATCGTGGCTGGCGTAGCCGCCTTTCGGACCTTGCCGATCGAAGCGTTTCCGGACGTGACCGACGTTCAAGTGACCGTGATCACCTTGTACACCGGCCAGGCTCCCGAAGAAGTGGAGCGTCAGGTGACGATTCCGCTCGAAATCGGTCTCAGCGGGATTCCGAATGCGGTGCGTCTCTTTGCGCACACGCAGTTTGGCCTCTCTTTCCTGATCATTACCTTCGACGATGGCACAGACGATTACTTCGCGCGCCAGCAGGTGATCGAACGTCTCCGGACTGTGGAACTGCCGGAGGGTGCTGAACCGCAGCTGGTTCCACTGTCGACGCCCATCGGAGAAATCTATCGATACAGGATTCGCGGCGAGGGACGGAGTCTGATGGAGCTCCGCTCAATTCAGGACTGGGTAATTTCCCGCCAGTTACGGATGGTGCCGGGAGTAGCCGAAGTCGTCACGCGTGGAGGGTTCGTCAAGCAGTACGAAGTGCAACTCGATCTAGCCAAGGCGAGATCGTACGACGTGCCGATGAAACGAATCTTCGAGGCTCTTGAACGCGGCAACTTGAACACGGGGGGAAGCTATGTCGAACGCGGGGAGCAGCAGTACTTGATCCGAGGTCTCGGCATGATCAACTCAGTCCGTGACATCGAGCACACCGTTGTCGAAGCACGCAAGGGGACACCAATCCTTATCCGCGATCTCGCTACTGTAGATTTCGGCGCACTGCCGCGCCAAGGCTCGGCGGGAATGGATGACGACTCTGAGATCGTTGTCGGGTTAGTATCGATGCGCAAGGGAACCAACCCAACGGAAGTCCTGAATGCCATCAAGGAAAGAGTTCGAGTTCTCAACGAATCAATTCTTCCAAAAGATGTCAAGATCGACGCGTTTTATGACCGGCAGTGGCTGATCGACACTACCCTGAACACGGTGTCTCATAACTTGATGATCGGAGCACTGCTGGTCGGCAGCGTCCTCTACGTTTTCTTGGGTAACCTTCGGCTGGCGGCCATTGTCACGCTCATCATCCCACTCGCGATGCTAGGTACTTTCATCGGGCTGAAGCTTCGCGGCATATCCGCGAATCTGTTGTCCTTGGGCGCGCTTGATTTTGGGATCCTCGTTGACGGCGGTGTGATTGTGGCGGAGAACATCTACCGGCGGCTCTCGGCCAAACATGAACGCCACACGCCCGATTCGCTGCGCGCCGCGATTCTAGAGGCGACGGCGCAGGTTGGGCGTCCAACGTTTTTCTCGATGTTAATCATCATCGTGGCACACATCCCGATCTTCACGTTGCAGCGTCACGAAGGCCGAATTTTCGAGCCGATGGCCTACACCGTGGTCTCCGCGCTCGTCGGTTCGTTGCTGTTTTCCCTGACCCTGATCCCGCTGCTAAGCTTTCTGCTGCTTCGGAAGGGCGTTGGAGAACACGATACGATTGTCGTTCGCCTCCTGCAACGAGTCTATCGGCCGGCCCTCAGCGCCGTGCTCCGTGTGCCGAAGACGGTCGCGTTCGTCGCATTGGCAGCATTTGCTGCGAGTATGGCCGTATTCCCTAAGCTTGGAACCGAGTTCCTTCCCGAGCTGGATGAAGGCAACATCTGGGTGGGCGCGGTTCTTGACCCGAGTGTCTCGTTAACCCAGAGCCAGAAAATCTGCACGCAGGTTCGGCAGATCCTTCGAAGGTCCCCCGAAGTCAAATTTGTCTATTCCCAATCAGGCCGCCCAGATGACGGTACGGATCCAAAGATGACCAGCATGATCGAGTTCCTCGTCGAACTCAAGGACCGGAAGGACTGGAGAGGAGGATTGACCAAGCGACAGCTAATCGAAGAAATGGATCAGGCCGTCCAGTCCACCATTCCCGGACTGAAGGCGAACTTCTCCCAGTATATTCGTGATAACGTTTTGGAAAGCATCTCGCAAATCGACGGCCAGGTTGTCGTGAAGATCTTCGGCCAAGACATGAAGGTGCTTCGCGAGAAAGCCACGGCAGTTCTACAGAGAGTCTCGAAAGTAGACGGCGTAGCGTATGCGGCTGTCGACCGCTCCGGAACTGTCCCCCAACTGCAAATACGAGTGGATCGAGAAAAGGCCGCTCGCTTTGGCCTGGCAGTCAATGACATCCAGGACGTCATTGAGATGGGGCTTCGGGGGAAGGCGGCTACCGAAGTCTGGGAGGGCGAGAGCCGGTTCGAATTGGTTGTCCGGCTCAAGGAAGAGCAAAGGAAAGATGCTGACGCAATTCGCAGCATTTTAGTGGACACGCCGGATGGCAACCACGTCCCGCTTTCTCAGGTTGCCGAAATCGCCGTCCGCGACGGGAGCGTCAATATCAGCCGGGAAAACGGAAGTCGGGTCGTCGCCGTGTCGGTGTTCATTCGGGGCCGGGACATGGGTAGTGTGGTAGCCGATATGCAGCAAGGCGTAAACAGCGTTCAAATGCCCTATGGGTACAGGGTGGAGTGGAGCGGCGAGTTTGAAAACCAGCAACGCGCCATGAGCAGGCTGGCGATCATTGTTCCGGCCACAGTGTTTCTGATTTTTCTTCTGCTCTTCGACACGTTCAAGTCTGTAAAGGACGCTGTCTTGATCCTTCTCAATGTGCCTTTCGCGCTGATTGGAGGCATTCTAGCGCTGTTTCTCACAAGCACCCCACTGAGCGTTTCCGCGGCAATCGGCTTCATCGCTCTCTTCGGGGTGGCAGTTTTGAACGGTGTCGTCATGATCAGCTACTTCCACCAGCTTCGCGCGACTGGGATGCCTGCGCGACAAGCGGCACTTGAGGGTTCAGTCGTTCGACTTCGATCTGTGTCCATGACTGCGGTGCTGGCGATCCTCGGCTTCCTTCCAATCTCGCTGTCCAGTGGCATCGGTTCCGAGGTACAAAAACCATTGGCCATGGTAGTCATCGGCGGTCTTGTATCAGCGACCACGTTGACCCTGTTTCTTCTGCCGGCACTCTATCTTCTATTCCCTGGCAGGGCACTCGACGAGGACCCCGGAGCGGTACAAGGGCATGAGCACGGGATTTGAGTCGCGCAAAAGCAAGCATCGGGACGGAAATGCTCGTCAATGGTAAGTTTAGATCGCATCGTTTCGTCGATTTGACTCATAAAGAAATCGGCCGGGCGAATCTGTTGCCATGGGTGTTCTTCGTCCTCCTTGCCGGATGCCAACAGCAAGATGAGTTTTCAGATCTGCAGCTGCAAGACTTTGTGTATGCATACCAGAACAAAGGTCTTTTCCAAAAACAGGAATCCGGATGGCATGGTTGGAAGCATGCCGGGGCCGAACGTGGAGTTCGATTCTTTCCTTTTCCGGATGAGCCAGACAAGGGAGTGGAGCTCTACGAATTCATTTCAATTCGCGAACGGGAGAGATCAGACCGGGACATGGAAGCATACGCTCGTCAGCGAAATCTTCCCTATGATCCAAATTCGTCGCTCAGCATCGGTCGATTTTCGCTCTACGGGCAGCAGCAATTCTCGAGTCACCGCCAACAGGAAATCGTGAAGGTATTTCGCTCCGTTCTGGAACGTCGATGAGACATACGTTCTCTATTGCTTTGTGTCTTAGCTTTCTCTCTGACACGTCCTCGGCGGTGAGCCCGGTTTTTTGGAATACCTCCTCTTTCGTTCAATTTTCGAGGGGAAGCTTGAAGGGCCTCTCGCTGAGTAGCGAGGGTAAGATCTCCTTATCTCCTCGCTTTGATTCTGTTTTTGATTTGGACCAAGCTCTCATTTGGTCAGCGGTTTATGACAGCAAGAAGAACCTTTTCGTTGGGACCGGTCACGACGGCAAGGTGTTCAAGATTGATGCCACTGGGTCGGCTTCATTGTTCTTTGATGCCGCGGAACTCGATGTCCTGGCCCTGGCGCTGGACAGCGATCAGACGCTGTATGTGGCAACCTCGCCGGATGGCAGGATCTACAAGGTCAATGGCGAAGGCAAGGGCAGTGTCTTTTTCGACCCGGAAGACAAGTTCATCTGGGATATGACCTTTGACGCCAAAGGTAATCTTTATGCGGCGACTGGGAACAAAGGAAGGATCTATAAGATAAACAGAGAGGGTAAGGGCGATACCTTTTACGATAGCGGGCAATCCAACATCATCTGCCTGGCGATTGACGCGTCCGGTAACGTCCTCGCGGGAAGCGATCCCGACGGCTATGTTTATCGCATCTCTGCTGACGGGAAACCGTTCGTTCTCTACGATTCTTCCATGCGGGAGGTTCACAGGATTCAGATCGATGCCAAAGGGAACATCTACTTCGTAGCAATCGATGGAGGAGGGGCGGTATCGGGACCGGAACCCAAGAGTTCGGGACCCGAAGTGGTTTCGGGCGATAACGTCAACATCGCTGTTTCGCTTTCGGGAAGTAGCGACAAAAAACGGGCTATGGAGGGAACCCCCGCCGCCAAGGTGCCCTCTGGGACAGGCTTGCGTCGGGACTCCGGCGGCCAGAAAAGCGGAATTTATCGCATCGCCAAAGACAACAGCGTGGAAACGTTTTGGTCGTCCAACACGGAAACGGTCTACGGCCTCTACGTTCGACCGGATGGTAATGTCCTCTTCTCAACGGGCGGTAAGGGCAGGATCTATCTTCTGCAGCAGGACAAGAAGTTCAACTTGCTTTTGGAGACCACCGAAGAACAGACGACCAGACTCATCCCTGCCGGAGACGATACGTTTGCCTGCACCAGTAATTTGGCCAAGATTTATCGTCTTAGTAACTCACTCAATACGCAAGGAATGTATGAGTCGGAGGTCAAAGACACTCAAGGCGTTTCTTCCTGGGGAAGCATTCATTGGCGTGCAGCGGTACCTTCAGGAACTGACTTGAAACTCTACACGCGCTCCGGCAATACCAAGAAACCTGACAAATCCTGGAGTGATTGGTCCAGGGCCTACAGCGTGCCAGACGGAGAAGCCATCCAGAGCCCGCGAGCCCGTTACATTCAGTACAAAGTGGCCTTCACCACTACGAATCAGACCTCTCCGAACCTGGAGCAGGTGTCTCTACCCTACCTGCAACAAAATCTGGTACCCGTGGTGAAGTCAATCAACATCTTGCCACCAGGAGTCGCCTACCAGCGCACGCCACGGCTTTCGACAGCCGGTTCGTGGCTGGTCGACCATGGATCGGCGCAAGCTTCCGGGGCGAGTGATGCCATTCCGCAAACCGGTTCGGCCGCCGTTCCGCCTCGGCGTATCTTTCAGAAAGGCGCCCAGTGGTTTTCGTGGGAAGCGGAGGATGCGAATGGTGACGATCTGGTCTATTCCGTTTATTTCCGAGGCGAAAACGAGTCAGAGTGGCGACTGCTGAAGAAGAAGGCCGAAGAGAAATTCTTCACCGTGGAAGCAGACACATTGCCAGATGGACAATACCCGATTCGGGTTGTGGCCAGTGATTCACCTTCCAATCCCCGATCTGCTTCGCTCACGGGAGAGCTAAGAAGCGCCGTTTTCGACATCGATAATACTCCTCCGCAGGTTCGGGTTTTAAGTCAAGGAATCGAGAAAAAATCGGCAGAGGTGAAATTCAAGGCCGTTGATTCTGTTTCGGCCTTACGCAAAGCAGAACTCTCTATAGATGGAAGGGAATGGGAGCCTGTATTCTCGAAAGATGGAATTATCGATTCGAAGACCGAAGAGTTCGAAATTAACTTGGAATCTTTGCAAGCAGGGGAACACGCACTGGCCTTGAGAGTCTATGACTCCAGTGGCAATGTGGGAATTAGCAAAGCGATCCTACAGATCAAGTGACGGCTTGGGCTTCCCTTTTTATCTCAGATAGATGTTTGGTCGAATTAGTTTTGACTCTGGAGATTCTTACAGTCTGCAGAGCTAAGGAGGAAGACATGATCGGCAAGATTGGACTTCCCGAACTTCTGGTCCTGTTAGCGATTGTTTTTTTCCTTTTTGGCGCCAAGAGGCTGCCAGAAGTGGGAAAAGGCATTGGAGAAGGCATCAAGAATTTTAAGAAAGCCATGAGAAAAGAAGAAAAGGATTTGCAGGAAACCAACCCGAAGGAAGACTAAGAAGAGCCTTTTGCTGGAGGACAAAATGGGATCAGTGGGCATGCCGGAATTAATCATTATCTTCGTAGTGGCTTTGATCGTTTTTGGGCCACGAAAACTCCCGGAGTTAGGGAAATCTTTGGGCAAAGGACTGGCCGAATTTCGCAAGGCTTCCCATGAGCTCAGATCTACAATCGAAGAGGAAGTTCGAAACATCGAAGAGGAACGATCGGTCACCGTTCCGACCGAAGGGCAGCAGTCCAAACTGAGACTGTAAGCTTCAGAACGAACTGAAATCGGAGTGATCTGAATTAGCTGAAACCCCATCTCGCACCGGAGAGGTATAACCATGGCCAAAATGCCATTGTTTTTGAGCTCGCAAAGATGGCTCTTGAGTCCCCTGCTTCGGAGCTTCCTTTGTCTCAGTCTATTGACGGTGGGTGTTGAGCTGATTGCGGTCGCTCAAACTACACCAAAGCCCGAGTACCTGAGCGGCGTCGCCGTGGGGACCCGGGGAACGATCTATCTCATTGACCAGCAGGCTCCGGCAATCTTCAGAGTCGGCGAAGGGGGAAAGCTGGGTGTCGTTTACCAAGGCAGTAAGAAGTCGGGTACCCCACTATACAGACCCAAGGCTCTGGTCGAAGATAGTACCGGGACTCTCTTCATTTGCGATGTTGGGACAGCGGATGTGTGGCGAATCTCTCCGGATGGAACGAAGCTGAGCCCGCTCACAGGTGAGAAGCTTGACAGCCAAGACAGCGGGCCCAGCGCCAAATCTTTCGATCCACAAGCACGCTATGGGGGTAAGCTGGCACAGCCACAGGGCATCACGACGGATTCGGAAGGTAATCTGATCATAGCCGACCCGGGCTTGGGAGCCGTATTGAGGCTTCCTCCGTCGGGAGGGAACCCGGTGGAATTGGCTCAAATAGCTACGCCTGTTGGGATTGCTCGGGATCGCGACGGAAGTTTTGTGGTCGTTTCACGAGGTGCAGATCAACTGGTCCGGGTGAGTTCTCAAGGGAAGGTCACGCCCATTGTGAGGGGGGCCTTGGCTCCGAAAAGTCTTGAGGGTTACCCGCATCATGTGCTTGTGGATCGGCAGGGTTACGTCGTTAGCGATGGCTACGCCAGAGCCCTGTGGCGGGTTACTCCCGATGGGAAAGTCACAGCTCTGGTCCAAGGGGATCCACTCAAGAATCCTGTGGGCATCGCTCTGGAACCAAACGGCAATATCCTCGTAGTTGATACCGCTGCTAATGTGCTGTTCCGGGTTTCCCCGGACGGCAAGGTCACTAGGTTCCTTTCGTTCGAGTGACGTCTACCAGGAAGGTTCGTTTGAATGGCTTTCTCCTCTCCTGACCGCCACGTCTACCCGGCTACAGTTTGGAAGAAGAACCACTGTTTATTATAGGAGACAATCAGAGTGTCCGGAGTGACGTTGGAAATTGCACTCATCCTTTTGCTGATCATGGCTAACGGCCTGTTTGCCATGTCTGAGACTGCAATAGTCTCATCACGCAAAACGCGACTGGAACAGCGCGCCCGTCAGGGGGATGCCAAGGCAGGCGTTGCCTTGGAGCTTGCGAATGCGCCGAACCGTTTCTTATCTACCGTCCAAATCGGAATTACGCTGGTCGGCATTTTGGCGGGTGCGTTTGGCGGGGCCACCATTGCCGAGCAACTGGCGGCCTATCTGCGCTCCTTCCCCCGGCTGGCTCCGTTTGCCGAAATCATCGGCCTGGCGATTGTGGTTTTAGGGATCACCTATTTTTCTTTGATTCTCGGCGAACTGGTGCCTAAACGCCTCGCGTTGCACAACCCGGAGGGGATTGCTTCGGCAGTCGCGAGACCGGTGCGCTGGCTGAGTGTGATCGGCTCTCCGGCTGTTTGGCTTTTGAGCGCGTCAACCGAAATGGTACTTCGGATGTTCGGGGCAAAACCGTCCACAGAGCTGCCCGTGACTGAAGAGGAAGTCAAGTTGCTCATCAAACAAGGCACTGAGGCTGGGACTTTTGAGCGGACAGAGAGTGATATTGTCGAGAGGGTATTTCGCCTGGGCGACCGCGCGCTTGCTACGCTGATGACACCGCGGACCGAGATTGTTTGGATTGACATTGAAGAGTCTGTCGAAGAGATCCGCACCAAAGTAATCGGCAGCACCCATACCCGAATCGTGGTATCCCAAGGCACTCTGGATCATGTTCTCGGGGTAGCGCACACCAACGACTTATTGGTGCGCTGCCTCATGGGCGACCCCGTCCAGCTGAAGGCCTCTTTGCGGCATCCGCTGTTCCTGCCCGAGAGCATAACCGGATTGAAGATTCTCGAGTTGTTTAAGCAATCGAGCACACATATCGCACTGGTCGTTGATGAACACGGCGGTGTTCAAGGACTCGTTACACTCAACGATATTTTTGAAGCGATGGTGGGTGATATTCCTTCGACTCAGGAGACTAGCGCGGCGCAGCCTGCAATACAGCGAGAGGATGGCTCCTGGCTTCTAGATGGGACGATGCCGCTCGACGATTTCAAGTCATTAGTCCAAATTGAGTCTTTGCGGGATGAGAAAAGCGGCTACTTCCACACCTTGGCAGGCTTTGTATTGAGCCAGCTTGGACGTGTCCCAAAGCCAGCGGATCACTTCGAATGCCAGGGACTCCGCTTCGAAGTGATGGATATGGATGGACGCCGAATCGATAAGGTGTTAGTGAGACCTGGTCAGGCAAAACCTGCCAGCTTAGCAAATGATCGTTGACCGTATGTATCCAGACGAGACCACCGTCGATCTCGCTATTACCGGTTCCACTCAGCGCTGGCAACGATTTTTCACAGCCAAGCCGAACGTGGCGTTGCATTCTCTCAGTGGGTGAGCCAGGAAAGGAGGTGCGCTCTACAAGTGATTCTAATTCCGGGAGAGCTAGACCACGACGTCGAAGGGTATACTCGTCAGCACAATCTTCCGCAGCGTTGTGAGGTGAGCTGTTTCGCAAGCTCATCTGGCACTATCGAGGAAGGAAAGGAACACTCTTGAAGCGAAACTCTTCAATTTTCTTGGCGGTATCACTCGCACTTGTTACCGCCGTGGTTCAAGCACAGAAAAATGAAAAACCAGAGCCCTCGATAACCATTGAAGAAGTGATCATCATGGTTTCTCAGGGCAAGCCCATAGGAGCGGAAGGTGTCAGCCCAGGAACGCTATGCAACCTGAAAGTCAAGCTGCGTAATCGTGGCACGCAAAAGGCATCCACCTTCGGGTTCGCAGTCAAGATCAACGCGCAAGAGATGATGGTTTATGACAAGGCGTTGTACATGCGGCTGGTCGATCCTGGCACTACCAGCGAGATTGTGCTGCACAACTTCTATAGCACGGAGCCAGGTGCATCTCCACCGAAGGATGGGAAGCTTACCGTGGAAGTCACTCTCAAGCAGGCCCAGTGGGTGGAGATTAAGAAAGAGAGCAACGTCGAGGTATCGACCCCGGTCGGCGAAGTGCAAGGCCTGCCCGTCAGCGGCAGCGTCAGCAAGCCGCTCAAGCCTCCGGTCTGACTTCATCCAGACCCTTGTACATGGCCGAAGGCCTTCTGGACTGCCCGGACCACAATCTGTGTATCTTTTTTTGCCGTATGCCGACACACAGGTCAGGCGTGGAGTTTTGGGTCAGAAGCAGTCGTCACATCGCTACACATCGCTACATGGCAAAGAGAAGACAAGACTCACATATCGGCCCTCATCAGCTTCGGAAAGTTCTCTTTGCATTGTTGTTTGGGGCAACACTATTCCCTGGCTTTCCGCAGGGCATTTCTTCCGCGGCTGCTTCGACGCCGCAAGATCCCACGTCAAAGTTAAGGCTGGAGATAGTTCCCGTAGAAGGCGGAGCTGAAATCCTGACGTTACTTGGTCACGTCCCTTCTCCACAGGATCACAGAAAAGCCTTCGAAGTCCCGCTGCTTAGCGTTCTTCGCGACACATTGGGGAGCGATGATCCAGAGGTGCATCGTTTACGATACGTTTGGGTACACACTTATACCCAACCGACCACGAAACAGCACTCAGCTGCAGGAGTTCCTTTCCTGTATAGCCGTTTGGGAAACAAGCATCGTGGTGGGAGTCAGGTTCCTCCGCGACTTTTGGACGCATCTTCAGACAGTTCTTCAGTCGGAAAACGCTTCTCTAAAAGCCTTTTGCGGAACTTGTTCTTCGATTCGCGTACCGCTTTGGTAAAGAGCTCCGCATTTGCCTATATGCGCAACCAGCAAGAATTCCGTACAGCACATCTCATACGCGCCTTGACCTGCCTTGCTTTTTTTGAAAAAGCTGAGCGGGAACAGCCCTCCCTGTCGACTTCAGAGTTACATCAGCTTCAGGCACGGTTGCTCTTGAACGAGAAGGTATTTGGCGGATTGCTGGATGAAACTCACGTCGAACGCATTTATCAAAAAGAAACGACTCGCACCGAGCAAGTACGAAGTCGTAATTGGGAGTTGTTGCGACAGCGCGCCGAAGAGGAAAATCTATATTTCGACCCTCTCCAGTTGCCGGGCGGGACCGCGACTCACGCGTTGCTTTGGGTCGCTCGCCAAGATCTGGAAAAGCCTATCCGACCTCGATTCAATGGGCGTTTCCTGAGCATTTCGAGCCCATGGCAGGATCAACGCCTGTTGAACTGGAAAGGACCCGTTGAGCGGCGTTACTTGGATTCCGAACACCGCCGCGTCGCTCCCGGTACGCCTGAAGCGAGGGCGATAGAGCTGATTCCTTTGGCTCTATACGGTTTGGACTATCCTAAGATCCCAGTTCTATTGGTTGATTTCCGAGTTCCCTTCAATGCGAAACACCGCGAGTTGTCAGAGCGGGTTGTCCACGATGTCGCACGAAATGTCCTTTCGCTTTCGCCGTTTGGCAGTCTTTACTACGGAGCAGGTCTCGCTTCGCTCGATTTCATTGCCCGTCGACGCGGCGCGGATATCTCTCAACAGAGTCGGTTCTCTTCCTCCTCGCAGCTGAAGTTGTTGCTGGCCTTGGATTCTACTCTTGATCCCGAACTGAAAGACGGCATTAGCCGTCGCTTGGAGCGCATCGCCCTCAACCCGATGGAGAACGACCTGGAAGCGGAGTCAAGATTGGCCAGCGACCAGTATCAGGCATTGTTAGATTATTCCCGCTGCCCACAGGGACTTCCGGCGCGCTTGGAGCTTGACCGCCGGAGGGAGAGGACCGAAGGGGTTCACGGCAGGGTGGAGAAGACTTTCCTCCAAATAGCCAATATTCTGACGTTTGGCCTCTACACACACCGCGAAAGACCTGATCCGGAACTGCAAGCTCTCTTGGAGGCGCAACGTCGCACCCACCAATACGTTCATTTCTTGCGCAAGGTGACGGGATCAAGTCCTCGGCCTGAAGTAGATTGGGATATCGAAGTCGTTCGCCGCCGCTTCGTTTACCTAGCACAAAACCGAGGCATCTCCACGAATCAGTTGATTCGGCTCGCGGTCCAACTTTTTACGCTCAGCCAGGATGAATCGACCCGCGAACTTTGCCTGGAAACTTTGCATCGCACGCAGAATCGGAAAGCCAGAAATGTGCTTTTTCGTATCGCTCAGGACCCCACTATCGAGTCCAAATGGCGTCAACGCAGTGCGGAATACCTTGAACTGAATTCTCCTCTCGAGACGGCTCAACACACCTCACCCAAAGCAATAACTAACGAAATCGCGGGAAACTAATGAGCGCCATAGAACCAGGGTCGTTTCTGGTCTCTCACCGTTTCCTCTCTCTTTGGAGATCATGGAAAGTAATCCTACTCACTCTGGCATTGGATACTCTTTGCTTAGGTTCGACCCAGCGCGTGGTGATCGTCAAAGCCGACGGATTACCTTTTGATCTCTTGGATCGCTGGGTGCAGGAGATAGACCCGCGCAGTGGGAAGAGCCTCCTACCCTGGATTAAGAGTGTCTTTTATGACGGAGGCAGCCGGGTTTCGAACTTCTATGTGCGCGGCCTTAGCCTTTCCGCCCCGTCATGGGCTTTGCTCGATTCGGGCCGGCCGTCGCTGATCAGAGGGAATATGGAGTTTGACCGGCTCACTCACCGTTCCTATGACTACCTGAACTTTTTTACCTTTTACCTAAAGCAGTCCGTAGGCCGCCGTATTGAGATGCCTGGCGTCGAAGTCCTGGACGAGCAGAAAACGCCGCTGCTTGCCGATGCATACCCAAGCCATGAACGCCACATGAGCTTTCAGCTCTACCAACGGGGCAACTCTAACCTGTCGGCAACCCGCAGCCTGAAACATTTTTTGACACGTAGGAATCCGAAAGAAATGCTGGATGAGTGGACGTTAGGATTCGAAGGAGGAACGGTCCTCTTTGAGCTGATGGAACGGGAACTGATTGTTAAGCTCAGCGATCCTCAAGTACGCTATCTCGACTTTATGACTCCTGTCTTTGATCACGTCGCTCATCTCAACAGGGATCGGGAGACGCAGCTCCGTGCGCTTAAGCAAATCGATGCATTGGTGGGGCGTCTTTGGACAGCGATCGAGCAGAGCCCGATGGCGGCTGAAACCGCCCTGATTCTGGTTTCCGATCATGGGATGAACACGAATGAGCAGATCTACAGTCAGGGCTACAATCTTGTGAGCTTCTTTGGCAGTGCAGCAGGCGGGGGGCATCACGTCGTGACCAATCGTCCGCCCCGTGGAGATTACACCTTCAAAGCTCTCTCCCCGACGGTTCCTCTCATTACCACGCCAGCTCAGGAATCGTATTATCTTCACGGTGAGACAACTCGGTATCCTACTCTACTTCTCGATCCAGATGGTAACGAGCGAGCCTCAGTCTATCTTCGTCATAGCGATCTCAATCTTTTGCATATCCTCCTGCTGGAACTCTGGCGCCAGGACTTGACGCCAGCCACACGTCGTGCGGCTGCCCAAGCCCTTTTCTCGACACTGGATCGAAATAGGCGTGCATGGGGTGTCCTGCTCTCAGAATTGTCCGAAGAGCTGGCCGCGCTGCGACGATCAATTGAAAAGCACGCCTTGCCAGCCAGATCACAACGAAACAAATCCATCGCCCAGGAAAAGAGGCTTGACAAGGGTCAAAAGGCTCGGCTTTCGCTTCAACTATCGATGAGCCAAGCCGATGTGCGAGAGTACTCAGCTTATTCTCGCGTGCTGGCCAATCTCCTCTCACTGAGACCTGAGAGCTTCGATCCTTCACGCTGGAAAATCCATGAGCTGATTCCACCAAAAAGCATGGGAGAGATCAACTCAGTGTACAACCTGCAAAACTATGTTGTTGGTCTTGCCAGCCGGGGATTGATGTTGGATAGCCACGGCTCTCTCGATACCCAGAAGAGTTATGTCCGTATTGACTATTTTCAGGTCCTGAAGGACCTGCGGACCCGTAACAATGTTCAGCCAGGAGTATCTTCCGCTCCAGTCGACTTTACTGCCGTCGCCGTGACACCAGAGGCCCTGGCTCTTGCGCTCCCTGCCAACTGCTTGCCCGTGGAAGATGCCGTTTGGCTCTATGGCGGCAGGGATCGCCAGGCCCTAATCCTGGCGCGGCACGACAAAGAACGCCTCCTTTTCCTGCGCTATCTTCCGGTTCAGCACCTTACCCAGAATAGCAGCGGCTCGATCAGTTTCAGCCCGCAAGAATGGCTTGATGAACTGCCATTGAGGATTTGGGAGGATTCAAAATTCGAGGTTCCAGAGGATCAACGTGCCGCTTGGCTGGACGCGTGGCACACAGAAGAGGAGTGGTTACGGGCGCTGCATGGCACCCAATATTCCAATGGTCTGATCAGCCTGTATGAACAATTTGCCCAAAGTACCGAGACGTGGCATGAAATTCGGCGACAACAGGCTTCCCCAGAGGAGCGGTTACTTCTTCGATTTCAGGAACGCAAACGACGGTTGGCACAAGTCGACTTGATTGTCTTTGCAAACGACCACTGGAACTTCAATATTCGGGGATTCAATCCTGGTGGAAATCACGGCTCATTTTTCCGGGCTTCCACACATTCCACTCTCATGTTTGCAGGTGGATCAGGCACCGGCATCCCACGCGGGCTTTTGATCGAAGAACCTTACGACAGTCTGAGCTTTGCGCCGACCGTCTTATGGCTGGCAGGGAAGTTGACCGACGAAGGGCTAGGTTCGGAGTTAAGAAATCAAAACTTCCAACCGTTTCCAGGAAGAGTCATTCGACAGATTGTCACCGAGAGATCCCCTGCTTTCTCAGGGTCGACGACGGGTCAGGAATAATAATCAATATAAACGATCGTTCCACAGACTTTGTTAAGGCTTTGATCTGGTCATCACTGTAATTTTTGTCCGCTAGGACCACAATGAGTTTGTCATCGTCGTCATTGATCCGGTGTACGACCGCGATACACTTACCCGCAAAATGATTTTTGAAGAAGTACCCGCTTAATGATCCAGCGCTCCACCTGCTTGCGGAGATCGTCCGCACTGCCGACTCTCGCCCATCAAACCCTCATCCCGCCGGCAAAGGCCTGCGCTGGATCGCCCACGGCTTCAGCGCACTGGGGTGACCTCTGGTGGAGCCTACTCCGTGCTGGCCTATCTGGCACAGCAGGCAGTTCACCACTACGGATGGATAAAACCAGAACAGATGCTCGATAGCGTGGGATTGGCCGAGACAACGCCAGGCCCCCTGATCATGGTCACGCAGTTTGTGGGGTTCATGGGAGCCTATCATCACCCACACGGCCTCGATCCCGTGATGGCTGGCATCATCGGCGGACTGGTCAGCACCTGGGCCACGTTCGCTCCCCGCTTCTCAATAGCTACGGGTATCAGCGCAAGACGCGGCTTATTCGTGTTGACCATGGCCTTCAGACTCCTATGAACTGATAATTTGAGGCAAAAGCAACAAATGCGTCTTGAGTGACTGCAAACACAGCGGGAATGGAATCGACAGCAAAAATCAGGTCAGTCATTTCGATCACCACCAGCGCAAAAAAAAGTGGCGTAGCCTTTCTAATTCCGTTTTCAATGACGAAGAATCGGTTCCCGCTTAGGGAATTTGTCGAAGGATAGATGCGTTTAAGAATTCGAACGGACCAGCTTTCACGAACGTCGCTTTTTTTATCCGTTTCAAGCAGAAACTTGATTGCGGTAACAACAAGAATCCCTCCAAAAACGTAAAGGACCCAATGAAACAGATGCAAAAGCTGCGCACCTAAGATGATAAAGAAAGCTCGCAGAATAATTGCGCCTAAAACTCCGTAAAAGAGAACTCGATGCTGATACTCGCCGGGTATCCGAAAAGCGCTGAAAATTAGTAAAATGACAAATAGGTTATCAACGCTAAGACTTTTTTCGACCAAGTATCCGGTCAGAAATTCTAATCCCAATTCGCTTCCGAACGAATACCAAAACCAAGTATTGAAACATAACGCAACTGTGATCCAAATGCCGCTTTCAATGAGAGCGGTTTTGCGAGAAAGCTTGTGAGTACCTCTTCCGAAGAGGCTTAAGTCAACGAGAAGAAGTAGCAAAACTCCAAGCGAAAAAGCAATCCACAGCCACGTAGGGGCAACAGAAACGTCAGATATAAGTGAGGTCATTTGTTGTAACAAAGCGAATCTTTAGCCCTCTGATCGCCTTTCCCGCAACACCCAAACAGGGCAGGAAGCACTACGCACGACTTGTCTTGTAACACTACCGAGAAACGCAGAAGAAACCGCCCCACTGTGCGCTGCCATAGCGATCATTTCTGCCTTGATCTTGACCGTAGTATCTAAAATAGACTGATCGATGCTTCCCTCTGTAACCTCAACTACAACATCAGCATCTAAACCTCTTTTTCTTGCGATGTCTGCATAAGCCCGAGCTTGTTTTTCTCGTGTCTCGATTATTTTATGCATATGGGCCAATACCGGAGTTTCTGCGGAAATACCTTCAATATAACGATGCGGTATAGCGTGAAAGATAGTCAGTGCCGCTTTGAGTTGAACAGCCAAGGATAGCACCAACTCCAAAAGTCTTTCCGAAGGCTTACTAAAATCAGTAGGAAAAAGAATTCGGTTCAATTTTCCCGTTGATTCAGAATGTGGTCCTACAACCAATACGGGCATATTTGCATGAAGAAGTAGTGACTCCGAAAAACTTCCAAGAAAAAGTCTTGGGACTCCCGATCTCCCGTGAGTGCCAACTATGATGAGATCAACATTTGTTTCTCGTGCATAAGAATCGAGAGCTTTAACGCAAGCAGTTTTCGATGGCTCTAGAGCTTCAAGAATCTTAGGGACAAGAAGCTTAGGAAACCTTAGTCCTCGAAGCATTTTAGAGATAGATTGATTGGCTTTCTCGGACCAGCCCTTCAACTCCTCAACCTCCAAACCAGAAGCAATACTAGCAATATCAAAGTGGAGCACAAAAACAGGTTCCACTTCTATCTGCGTACCGGAAAGAAGAATCTGTACCTGTTCTAGAATCCTCTTTTGAACCGCTTCATTTTCACCGTGGGCGTCCACAGCTAAAATGACCTTTTTGATAGATTTATTCGAATTCATCATTGAACCCTGTATTTTGTGTTGTTTCATAATGAATTCTTCGATTCTTCTTGTGGAAAAGACTTCGACATGGAGTTGCGACTTAAAATACATCACGCCTACTCCATAAATGATGAGTGCTGACAAAACGCCGGTGAGAAAATCAGTCATTGGCACCATCACGGCAGTGTAGACCATCAATGCTGAATGAAAACGACCTTGCGTTAACACCCACTTGATCTCGCTAACCTTGATCATATTTGTTGCGACCCATAGAAGAATGCCGCCGATACAAGCCATAGGGATGAGCTCAAGATATTGAGCGATAAAATAAGCCATACCTAGCTTTAGAATTCCTTTGAAGTATCCTGCCAAAGGCGACACCGCGCCTGCTTTAATGCTTGTAGCCGTTCGCGCCAAAGCGCCCGTGCAAGGAAAACCATTGAGCAAAGGAGCGATGATTTGAACTAGACCTTGCCCCCAAAACTCTTTGTCTGGATTGAATGGGGTTCTCTTGTTTTTAGCTAACTTATCAGCCATCGAGGAGCATAAGAGACTTTCGACTCCAGAAACGAAAGCTATTGCTACGACATAATAAAGAATGTCGAATCCAACCTTCCAAGTCATTTCGGGCAAAACGGGCGGAGTAAATACAAAGAAATTATTCGGAATCGCTCCAAACCGATCTTTTACGAGAATAATTCCTTTACCTGCGAATGCAGTCATCGCCAATACTGCTGAGATTCCGATTGCAATCAAAGGTGCCGGGATAAAGATTGAAATGCGAAGTAGAATCTTGATCATGGCAAAGGTGAGAAGCGCTAAGATCAACGCATAGACATTGAACTCACCGATATTGGCCGCAAGGCCTGACAGTTTTTGAATCAAGCCTCCACCAATAGTAGTCTTATAACCGAAAGCTTCCCCCGCATTAGCCAAAGCTATGGAGACCCCAATACCGACCGTAAATCCTACAATAATCGATTCAGGAACGGCCTTAGCAACCTTTCCAAGACCCGCTAATCCCATCAACATGAGAATAACTCCTGCCAAGCAGGACACTAGTACGAGAAAACCGTGATCATAGTTCTGCATGATTCCGTAGATTAACGGGATGAACGCAGCAGTTGGCCCGTAGACCTGATATTTTGAACCACCGAAAGTTCGACCGACAAGACATGCTATAGCTCCGGCGATAATTCCTTGCTCTGGCCGAAGGCCTGAGGCCATTGCAAACCCCATAGCCATGGGAATAGCTGTCATCGCAACGACAAGCCCGGCACTGAAGTCTCGGTAAAGAGACGTTTTCCAGGTTTTGGAATCTAGATCCTCAAACCTACTGTCGAAAAAATTGAAGAATGACTTAAATCTCTCAAGCATTTTTTGCTCCTCCTTTACCTAAAATCACCTGTAAAAAACCGTATAACCTATTTAAAGCGTTAGCTTGTGGAGGATATGGCCATTTCCATGGTGATATAGACACATAATTAGTGCTGTGATCTAAAATCGTTTCAACCATCAAAAACTTCATGGCATTGATGCCTTCCTGGATCTGTGAACTAGATGTCTCCAAACTTTGGAAAATGGTTTTACCAAAAGCGCGTTCTTCATGAGACATTCGTGTTGATGTCATCACAACGATTGCGGGATACATTACTTGTTTTAAAGCAATTTCAATTTTCCAAATTTGTTGAGGATCATTCAGGTCCTCTGGTTTTATTCGAAACCATTTAAATTCACTCGTGGACCTACAAAACGCTAAGGGGCCCAGCCTATCTAGCGAGTCACCAAAAGTGATGAGTACGCAAAGTGGTCGCTCGTTATGACTACTCGCACTGTCATTTAAGGCAGAGCATAAAAGAAGGCTTGAAGATTCAAGTGCATTACGAAACATAGAGTTTCCGCTTCTCAGTATTGAGAGAAACCCTGACCACTGCTTAAACAACATTTTTTCTTCAACCTCAGCGGCATTATCAGATATGAGTTTCAACATTAGGACACCCCTTTCTGATTGAAGACTTCGAGTTCAGGCAATTCAAAATCTACCTGGCCGGTATGAAGATCATAAAGAGCACTAACGACTCCAAGCTTCTTTCGTTTTACTAACTCTTGAAGAACAGGGCTTTTATGAGTGATCAAATTTGCGGAACGACGAACATTCTCAATAGTAGAGAGATGAAGCAGCTCATTGAATTCCATGGACTTGGGGTTCCGTCCCAAAGCGTTTGTGACAGCACGTACTGCGGGTCTTACTTTTTTGACAATTTTGCCCACATTTGAGGGACAATCTTCCTCATTTTCAATCTCAGAATTGATAGCAGCCTTTACTGCGCCGCATTGAGAGTGCCCCATAACAACGCAAAGAGGGGTGCCAAAGTTAGACGCTGCAAACTCAATACTTCCAATGATGGATGGCGCCACAACATTACCGGCAACTCGGATAACGAATAGATCCCCAAATCCTCGGTCAAAGATAATCTCTGCTGGAACACGGGAATCCGAACACGTAAGCACAATTGCAAAGGGCGATTGCCCTTTCTCGGCTAATTCCTTTAGCTTTGAACTGGTTGCAAAATTTTCGATCGACCACTGATAAGAAATCGCTTTTCAGGCAGTGCGGGTGCTAGCCGCTGGAACCGGTCTGAAGGAGCGCTTTGATGGGGGAAACGATAGCTGAAGCGGGGTGGAGGGGTCAAGATGAATGTTACCGTGTCCTGCGGGCGGGCTGGGGTTGCCCCGGCGCGCCCGCAGGACACGGCAGCATGGCCACAAGGCACGCAAGGAGAGCAGACCACTGCTGTCGCACGGGCTCAGCCGTTCGGGTAGTTGCTCACCGGCTCGGTGTCATAGTCGGGGAATGGGTCATCCAGCCAGGGCTCGATGACCTGATCGCCAATTTCAGGCGGTGCCCTGGTCGGCCAGACGCGCACGCCCTGCTCCCATAGGCCCAAGTAGCGGAGGATGCGCTCGATAACCGCCCGGTCGTCTATCAGAGAAACGATACGCATGTCTTTCTGGCACTTCGGACACAGGAGCGGGTCGGCTTCCCATACCTTCTTGATGAGCTGGCGCCACTGGGCCGATGGGATGCGGCGGGGCTTGTGTTGGGAGACATCGATGATCTGCACGGCCTGCTCCGCGGCCTGGGCCTGTTCGGCGTCGTGTTTGTCCCGCTGGCCGCGCATCTTGTTTGAATACCAGCCGTAGTAGCGGACAAGCTGGAAGCTTTTGTCTGGGATGTGCTGCGTGATGGCGGCGATGAAGTCGCACGGGGTGAAGACCTCGAAGTTGCGATGAATCTTCGGGTTGAGCCCGGAGTGATAGATAACCGATCCGTCCGGGTTGGCCCGATTCGGGGTGCCGACCTGCATCTTCTCCACGGCAAAGGGGTTGCGGATGATGTACTGGGCCAGGCGCTCCAGATCCTCGCGTTCGTCCGGCTGCACGCGCCGGCTGCGATGCACGTTGAACCCGGAATGCACCCAGCCGCGCAGCCTATTCGCCCGCTCGGGCGGCAGGAGCCCCTTGTCCACCAGAAACGTGATGACCCGTGCCCGGAACAGCTCCTCCAACGGCTTGAGGTCGGTATCCGGCAGGACGTAGAACAGGCCCGAGCGCACGAAGAGGCCATCGGCGACCAGGGCGTGCAGGTGGGGGTGAAAGTTCAGGTACTCGCCGAAGGTGTGGATGGCCATGACGATGCCGGGCAGGCCGTCGGGCAGGTCGAGCGTGGTGCGCAGGTATTCGAGCAAGCACTGGTGGGCAAGGCGGCAGAGGTCCT
>Ga0194132_10004457_pt1 | contig 23768 bp, 27 predicted proteins | sample TA2KigOf80mmetaG_FD_148612 | JGI IMG/M metagenome (GOLD analysis project Ga0194132, IMG submission 148612) | Freshwater microbial communities from Lake Tanganyika, Tanzania - TA2015054 Kigoma Offshore 80m | ecosystem: Environmental > Aquatic > Freshwater > Lake | place: Tanzania: Lake... | reverse complement strand
TGCTGCCAGCGTCATTTGTTTCATGTCTTGCCTCGTGGCTCGCGAATACGTCCTCCCAATCAGAACGTACCACTGGAATTCGCGTTTACAGAGCAATCGGGGACTTATTCAGCGCTTCCTTAAACAGGAAAACTGACGACTCATGAGGCTGGATAAAATCACCCGTGCGGCGGTGGATGCGCTGGAAGACGTGAAGGCGCGCGACATCGCGGTGTTCGATGTTAAAAAAATGACCGCGATGTTCGACAAAGTGGTGGTGGCCACGGGCGAGTCCAATCGCCAGTGCCGCGCGCTCGCCGACCGCGTGCAGGAATGGGTCAAGGCCGCCGGCGGCAAGGTCTACGGCGTCGAAGGCGAACAAAGCGGTGAATGGGTGCTGGTCGATATCGGCGGCACGGTGGTGCACATCATGCAGCCGGCGATCCGCCAGTATTACAAGCTCGAAGAGCTGTGGGCGCCGCCCGCCAAAACCGCCGCGCCGCGCAAAAAAGCCGCCGCGCGGGACGCCGAAAAAAAACCGCGCGCCAAACGCGCGCCGGCGTAGCGGCTTGAAACTTAATGTGATCGCCGTGGGCCACCGCATGCCGGCGTGGATCGACGCCGGCTTTAACGAGTACGCCAAGCGCATGCCGCGCGAGATGCCGCTTGCGTTGACCGAACTCAAACCCGAGGCACACCGCGACGAGCCGGGCAGCGGCGCCGCCAGGCGCGTACTGGAAAAAGAAGCGCTGCGCATCGAGGCCGCGCTGCTGAAGGGATCCAAGGCCGCGGTCAAGGTGGTGCTCGATGAAACCGGCAAAACCGTCACGACCCGGCAGCTCGCCAAACGCCTTGACGATTGGCGCGCCGGCGGGCGCGACGTGGCCTTCGTCGTCGGCGGCGCCGACGGCACCGCGGCGCGGCTTAAGACCGGCGCCGATTGGTTGTGGTCGCTCTCGCCGTTGACGCTGCCGCACGGTTTGGTGCGCGTGTTACTTGCCGAGCAACTCTATCGCGCGATGTCGATACTCACGAATCACCCGTATCATCGGGTCTGAGCAGACTATTGGCATCCATGAGCGGCAGCACCAAACCGATTTATCTCGCTTCGCGCAGCTTGCGCCGCCGCGAACTGCTGCGGCAGATCGGCATTGGCTTCGAGCTACTGCTGCTGCGCGAAGAGCCGCGGCGCGGCATCGATGGCGATGAAAATCCGCACCCGGGTGAAGCACCGTTTGACTACGCGTTACGCGTGGCGGGCGCCAAGGCGCAGGCGGGGTTCGCCGCGGTGGCGCGCCGCCGCGGCCTGGTGAAGCCGGTGCTGGCCGCGGATACCACCATCGCGCTCGACGGGCGCATCATCGGCAAGCCGCGCGATGCCGAAGACGCCGTGCACATACTCGCCGCGTTAAGCGGCCGCAGCCACGGCGTGATCACCGCGGTGGCGATGGCCTATGCCGACCAATTTGAAACGCGCGTGAGCGAGTCCGTGGTTACCATGGATGCAATCGATGAAGCGCGCATTCGCCGCTATGTCGCGAGCGGCGAACCCATGGACAAAGCCGGCGCGTACGCGGTGCAAGGCCGCGCCGCGGCGTTTATATCGCGCGTCGAAGGCAGTTACTCCGGTATCATGGGGCTACCGCTGGCGGAGACGGCGGCGTTGCTGAACTTGTTTGGCATCGAGGTTTGATGTGCGCGTGGTCCTGCGGATGGAAAACAGTGAACAGTGAACAGTGAACAGTAAACGGTGAACAGTGAACAGTGAACGGTAAACGGTGAACAGTGAACGGTAGAGTTGCATTGACACGCGATGAAGCGCCACCGGGTTTTCGGACTTTACCGTTTACTGTTCACCGTTCACGGTTCACCGCCCCTCATCCATGAGCGAAGAAATACTGATTAACGTGACACCGCAGGAAACCCGTGTCGCGGTGATCGAAAGCGGCGTGATGCAGGAGCTGCACGTGGAACGCACTTCCGCGCGTGGCCTGGTCGGCAACGTTTACATGGGCAAGGTGGTGCGCGTGTTGCCGGGTATGCAATCGGCGTTTGTCGATATCGCCGGCGAGCGCGCGGCGTTTTTGCACGTGGCCGACATCTGGGGCAACCGCGGCGCAAACCACGGCGCTAATGGCGGCCCGCCGATCGAACGCTTGCTCACCGAAGGCCAGAATCTGATGGTGCAAGTGGTGAAAGACCCGATCGGCACCAAGGGCGCGCGGCTTGCCACGCAAGTAAGTATTGCCGGGCGGTTTTTAGTGTATTTGCCGCAGGATCAGGCCTACATCGGCATTTCGCAGCGTATCGAAGACGACGAAGGCCGCGCGCATTTGCGCGAAAAACTGCAAAAACTCCTGCCCGAGGGCGACGCCGGCGGCTACATCATTCGCACCATGGCGGAGACCGCCACCGAAGCGGAACTCGCTTCCGATCTTGCGTATTTGCACAAAATTTGGGCGGGCATTCAAGATAGTGCGCGTACTGCGGCGCCGCTCGCGATGTTGTATCAGGACCTTAACCTGGGTTTGCGCGTGCTGCGCGATTTCGTCAACGAAGTTACTTCCGCTATCGTGGTCGACGCGCCGGAAACCCACCAAACCATGCTCGACTTCGCGCGCGAGTACATCCCCGTGTGCGCCGGGCGCATCAACTGTTATCAGGGCGAACGGCCGCTGTTCGACTTGTACGGCGTGGAAGATGAAATTGAAAAAGCGCTGGCGCGGCGTGTCGATTTGAAATCCGGCGGGTATCTGATCATCGATCAAACCGAGGCGCTGACCACGGTGGACGTGAATACCGGCGGGTTTGTCGGCGTGAGGAGTTTCGACGACACCATCTTCAAAACCAATCTCGAAGCGGCGCAGGTGATCGCGCGCCAGTTAAGGCTGCGTAACCTCGGCGGCATTATCATCATCGACTTCATCGATATGGATACCGAGGAACATCGCAACGCGGTGCTCAACGAATTTCGCAAGGCGCTGGCGCGCGACCGCACGCGCATGACGATCAACGGTTTCACGCAATTGGGGTTGGTGGAGATGACACGCAAGCGCACGCGCGAGTCGCTGGCGCACGTGTTGTGCGAGCCGTGCCCGGTGTGCGAGGGGCGCGGCGAGCTCAAGACCGCGCAAACCATTTGTTATCAAATCCTGCGCGAACTGGTGCGCGAGGCACGGCAGTTCAGCGCGAAAGAATTTCGCATTCTCGCTTCGCAGCAAGTAATCGACTTGTTTCTCGACGAAGAATCGCAAAGCCTTGCCATACTGTCGGACGACATCGGCAAGCCGGTGTCGCTGCAAGTGGAAAGCCTGTATAACCAGGAACAGTTCGATATCGTGCTGATGTAGCCGATCACGCAAGAGAACAGCCGCCGATGGTTGCTCAACTTCGCCGCATTGAGACGCGTTCCGCAGCGCCGCTGCGTCTGCTGGCCGAGCAGGCGCTCTCGCGCACCGCGGGCGCGCCGCTGGTACCGGGCAACCGTGTGCGCTTGCTGCGCGACGCGCACGAGAACTATCCCGCGTGGCTTAACGCCATCGCCGGCGCGCAGCACACGATTTTGTTCGAAAACTACATCATCGAGAGCGACACCGTCGGCGAGCGTTTTGTCGCGGCGCTGGTCGATCGCGTGCGCGCCGGCGTGCGCGTCTACGTGATTTACGATTGGTTCGGCGGCCTCGGTTTGGGGTCGCGCGATTTGCTCGCACCGCTGGCGGCGGCGGGGGCGCAGGTGCGGGTGTTCAACAAACCGTGGATCGGCAGCCCTTTTGGCTGGATGCAGCGCGATCATCGCAAAATGATCGCGGTCGACGGGCGCGTGGGCTACGTCTCCGGCTTGTGCGTGAGCGCGCGCTGGGAGGGCGATAGCGCGCGCGGCGTTGCGCCGTGGCGCGACACCGGCATCGAAATCAGCGGCCCCGCAGTGCTCGATCTGGAGCGCGCGTTTGCACAAGTGTGGGCGGCCTGCGGCGCGACACTGCCTGAAGACGCGTTTAGCGATGCCGCGAAGGTGACGCGCGCGGGTAACACCACGCTGCGGGTGATGGCCAACCAGCCCAATCACGCGAATTTGTATCGGCTGGACCAATTGATCGCCACCATGGCCACGCGCACCTTGTGGCTGACCGATGCCTACTATGTCGGCATGGTGTCGTATGTGCAGGCGCTGCGCGCGGCGGCGCGCGACGGCGTGGATGTGCGCTTGCTGGTGCCGGGGGTGACCAATCTGATCGCGGTGTCGCCGATCTCGCGCGCGGGCTACCGCACGCTGCTGGAAGCGGGCATCCGCGTGTTCGAATGGAACGGGCCGATGCTGCACGCCAAGACCGCGGTTGCGGATGGACTGTGGGCGCGCGTGGGTTCGACCAATCTAAACATCACCAGCTGGATCAGCAATTACGAGCTCGACGTGGCGGTGGAAGACGCCGATTTTGCCGCGCAGATGGAGGCGCTTTACGAAGAAGATCTCAACCACGCCACGGAAGTCGTGCTTTCCGCGCACAACCGCGTGCGCCCCGCGGTCGGCAGCAAAAACCGCCGTGCGCAGTTTTTGCGGCGCGGCGGTGATCGATCAAGCACGCGCTTTCGCGGCAGCGCCACGCGCGCCGCCGCCGGCGCGCTGCGCATCGGCAACACCGTGGGCGCGGCGATGGGCAACCGGCGCCTGTTGGGCCCGGCGGAAGCGGGCATTATGGTGGCCGTGGCGGCGGCGCTGCTCGCGATCGTGGGCGTGGGGTTGATGTGGCCGCGCGCGGTGGTGTTGCCCTTGTCGGCGCTGGGCGTGTGGATCGCGCTCACGCTGTTGGTGCGTGCGTATCTGCTGCGGCGGCGCGGGCATCATGAGTCGGAGCATAAGGCGCGCGATGCCGGCCGCTCGACTTAAGCGCTCGACGATCGTCCCGGCTAAAACGCAATACCGAGCGCGCGCGCCATATACGACAGTGGAATCAGCACCACTTGCAACGCCAGCAGCGCGATCAACGGCGAGATGTCGATGCCGCCGATCAGCGGCACCACGCGTTGTATGGGCTTTAACAGCGGCCCGGACAATGCGTTGACCACCGGCGCGATCGGGCTCGCCGCGTTGACCCACGACAACACCGCTTGCAAGATCACCACCACGATGGCGAGATAAATCGCGTAGCGCACCAGCATCACCAGCCCGCCCAGCAGAATCACGCCAAACGCGCCGCCCGATCCCGGCGGCGCACCCTTGATGGTGACGAGCAACACCAGTTCGATCACCAGGGTCAGCCACGCCAGCACCAGCGTCGCCAAATCGTGCCCCCACAGGCCGGGGATAAAACGCCGCGCCGGCAATACCGCGAAGTTGGTCATCGATTGCACGAACATCGACAGCGGATTACGCGTGGCGGCGCGGCACCATTGCATCCAAAAGCGCAGCAGCAGCAGCGACGCGAAAAAGCCAAAGATGGCGTGAATCAAAAAAACCAGCGCGTCGGCGACCATAAAAAATATTCAATTAAATCAAATACTTACGTTATACCCATGTCAGCCGCGGCCCAGTTCGTCGCCCAGTTCGCGCGAACGCTCGGCGGCTGCCTTGACGGCGCGGCCGATCGCCGCCTTGATGTTATCGCTTTGCATCGAGGCGAGCGCGCGCTCGGTGGTGCCGCCTTTGGAGGTGACGCGCTCGCGCAAGGTTGCGGCGTCTTCGCTCGACTGCGCCGCGAGTTGGGAGGCGCCGGTGAACGTCGCAATCGCCAAGCGCCGCGCCGCGTGCGCGCTCAAGCCGATGTCGCGCGCGGCTTGCTCCAGCGCTTCGATAAAATAAAACACGTAGGCCGGGCCGCTGCCGGACACCGCGGTGACAGCATCGATATCGTCTTCGCGCTCGAACCACACGGTTTCCCCCACCGCGCCGAGAATCGCTTCGGCGCACGTGCGATCGCCCGCGCTCACCGCGGGCATCGCATACAAGCCGGAAATGCCCGCCAGCACCAGCGCCGGCGTGTTGGGCATCACGCGCACGATGCGTTGATGGCCATTGAACCAGCGCGACAAATCGGCGGCGCGGATGCCAGCGGCAATGCTGACGATCAGCGTGTTTTTGACCAGCGGCGCGAGCGCCACCGCGGCTTCGCGCATGTGCTGCGGTTTGATGGCGAGCACCACGCAATCGGTATTAAGCGCCTCGGCGCTCGCCGCAGCGTAGGTTTTGATTTCATAGGTTTGTTCGAGCTGGCTGCGCGCCGCGGGCAGAATTTCGACGGCGCGCAATTGCTCATGCGTGTAGCCGCGCTGCAACAGCCCGCCGATAATGGCGCTGGCCATGTTGCCGCCGCCGATGAAAGTGATGTTCATTTGAGGGCAGAGTGAGGCGTGAGGCGATAAGTCATATGGTATCGCAATTGCCGCGGCACTTGCGCGCGCACACACCGCACGCCTCACGCTTCACGCTTGCCAAATATCGCCGTGCCGACGCGCACCATCGTCGCGCCTTCGGCGACAGCGTCTTCGAGGTCATCCGACATGCCCATCGACAAAGTGTCAAGTGCGTAACCTTGCCCATCGAGTTGCTGCTGGAGTTCTCGCAGCAGCGCAAAGCGCCGACGCCGCAGCGCGCTGTCGGATGTGGGTTCGGGGATCGCCATCAGGCCACGCAGTTTGAGTCGCGGCAGTGCGCGTATCGCTTGCGCCAATTCACTGACGTCGCTCGGCGCCACCCCTGATTTGCTCGCCTCGCCGCTGACATTGACTTGTATACACACATTCAGCAGCGGCAAGTTAGCGGGCCGCGCCTCGTTCAAACGCACCGCGACGCGTTCGCGCTCAATGCTGTGCACCCAGTGGAAATTCTCCGCGATCGGCCGCGTTTTGTTACTCTGGATGGGGCCGATAAAATGCCATTCGAGGTGAAGCGGGCGTAATGCCTCGATTTTGGCCAGCGCCTCCTGTAAATAGTTCTCGCCGAAGGCGCGTTGGCCCGCCGCCGCGCAGACGCGCACCGCCGCGGCGTCAAAAGTCTTGCTGACAGCGACTAATGCCACACTGCCGGCCGGGCGTGCAACTGCGTTTTCCGCCATCGCGATCCGTGACTTTATGCCTACTAGGCGATCGGCGATTGTAGCCATAATTTAACAGGTGTAGATTAGCAGCAAATCAACGTGCGGCGTGTGGTATGAGAGGTTCGCGCACTATACCGCATGCGGGACGGCGGGCGCGGCTGTAGCGAATGGGCAGCCCGGAACAACACCTAGCTCACAGAGTAAATCAAATGGACATCGCCGAACTGCTGGCATTCGTGGTCAAGAACAAGGCATCCGACTTGCATTTGTCCTCGGGCTTGCCGCCGATGATTCGTGTGCACGGCGATGTACGGCGCATCAACCTGCCGCCGCTCGAGCACAAGGACGTTCATGCGATGATCTACGACATCATGAACGACGGCCAGCGCAAGTTTTACGAAGAAAATCTGGAATGCGATTTTTCGTTCGAGATTCCCAACCTTGCGCGCTTTCGCGTCAACGCGTTCGTGCAAAACCGCGGCGCGGGCGGCGTGTTTCGCACGATTCCGTCCAAGGTGCTGACGCTGGAGGATTTAAAAGCGCCCAAGGTGTTTGTCGACATCGCCAGCCAGCCGCGCGGCGTGGTGCTGGTCACCGGGCCGACGGGTTCGGGCAAGTCGACCACGCTGGCGGCGATGGTCAACCACATCAACGAAAACGAATACGGCCACATCCTCACCGTGGAAGATCCGATCGAATTCGTGCACGAATCCAAAAAGTGTTTGATCAACCAGCGCGAAGTCGGCCCGCACACGCTGTCGTTTGCCAACGCACTGCGCTCCGCCTTGCGCGAAGACCCGGACATCATTCTGGTGGGCGAAATGCGCGACCTGGAAACCATACGCCTTGCGATGACCGCGGCGGAAACCGGCCACCTGGTGTTCGGCACGCTGCACACCAGCTCGGCGGCGAAAACCATCGACCGTATTATCGACGTGTTCCCGGCCGAGGAAAAAGAAATGATGCGCGCGATGTTGTCCGAATCGCTGCGCGCGGTGATTTCGCAGACGCTGCTCAAAACCAAGGACGGCAACAGCCGCGTCGCGGCGCACGAAATCATGGTCGGCACGCCCGCGATTCGCAACCTGATTCGCGAAAACAAGGTCGCGCAAATGTACTCGGCGATCCAAACCGGCGCGCAACTGGGCATGCAAACGCTGGATCAGAATCTCACCGACCTGGTGCGGCGTAACGTTATCAGCAAGGAAGAGGCGCGCACCAAGGCGGCCAACAAGGATGCTTTCATGTAATGGTCCGTTGGTCCGGCACGCTAGCCGGGCTGACGCGGGAGACACGTATGGATCGAGATACCGGCGCCAAACTCATGCAGGATTTGCTGCGCGCGATGGTGGCCAAAAACGCCTCGGACTTGTTTATCACCGCGGGATTTCCGCCGGCGATCAAGTTGGACGGCAAAATGACGCCGGTGGCGAATCAGCCGTTGACGCCGCAGCACACCGCTGATCTCGCCGCCGCGCTGATGAACGACAAGCAAGCCGCCGAATTCGAAGCCACTAAGGAGTGCAACTTCGCCATCAGCCCCGCCGGCATCGGCCGCTTTCGCGTGAGCGCGTTCATGCAGCAGGGGCGGGTGGGCATGGTTTTGCGCACCATCGTCGCCACCATCCCCAAGTTCGAGGATCTGCGGTTGCCGCCGGTGTTGCAGGATATTTCGCTCACCAAGCGCGGTTTGGTGATTTTGGCCGGCGGCACCGGTTCGGGCAAGTCGACCACGCTCGCGGCGATGATCGGCTATCGCAACGAAAACACCCACGGCCATATCATCACCATCGAAGACCCGATCGAGTTCGTGCACGAGCACAAGCACTGCATCGTGACGCAGCGTGAGGTGGGGGTGGATACCGATTCCTGGCACGCGGCGCTGAAAAACACGCTGCGCCAGGCGCCCGATGTGATTTTGATCGGCGAGATTCGCGACCGCGAGACCATGGATTACGCGATTGCCTTCGCCGAGACCGGCCACTTGTGCATGGCAACCCTGCACGCCAACAGCGCCAACCAGGCGCTAGACCGTATTATCAACTTTTTCCCCGAGGAGCGGCGCCAGCAATTGCTGATGGATTTGTCGCTCAACGTGCGCGGCATCGTGTCGCAACGCCTGCTGCCCAAGCGCGACGGCAAGGGGCGCGTGGCGGCGGTGGAAATTTTGCTCAACACGCCGTTGATCGCCGATTTGATTTTCAAGGGCGAAGTCACCGACATCAAGGACGTGATGAAAAAATCGCGCGAGCTCGGCATGCAGACCTTCGATCAGCATTTGTTCGAGCTCTACGAAGCGGGGCTGGTGAGCTACGAAGACGCGCTGCGCAACGCCGATTCGCTAAACGAGCTGCGCCTGTCGATCAAGCTGCAAGGCAAGGAAGCCAAGGGAAAAGACATGATGACGGGCATCGAGCATTTGCAGATTACGTAAGCCGCCGGCGTCAAATGTATTTTTCCAGCGGCGTTGATGATCAACGCCGTTTTTTTGCCGACTAATTTTTTTGTCCATCTCAATCGTTGGACGAGGCCGGTACGGCCGGTTTCGAACGCCGCATGCTCCCCGCCACCAGCTGGTATTCAAACAAGCGGCACTCCAGCGCACCGTTGAATAACGGCGTGCGCCTGGATGCGGCAAGCCCGATTTTTTTTGCCAGTTGCATGTCGGCGGACAGGATGTACGCGGTCCAGCCGGAATACTTTTGCTTCAGCGCGTCGCCAAGTTTGGGATAAAACGCGGCGAGTTGATCGCGATCTTCCAGGCGCACGCCGTACGGCGGGTTGGTGACGATGATGCCGGCGGCCGCCGGCGCGGGCATTTCAAACACGTTGGCCTGCTTTAATGTCACCGCCGTTGGGTAGCCCAGCGCCGCCAAATTGGCGCGCGCGAGCGCTAACGCATCGCCGCGCAGGTCGGAACCATAAATATTTGATTGAATTGATATTTTCTCCAAGGCTTGGGCATCGGCTTTGAGCTTCAGCCAAGCCGCGGCGTTGAAGTGGGCGAGCTTTTCAAAACCAAACGCGCGATTTACGCCCGGCGCGCGATTCGCCGCGATCATCACCGCCTCACACAGAATGGTGCCGCTGCCGCACATCGGATCGAGCAGCGGCATCACGGGCGTCCAGCCCGATAACGCGAGCATGCCGGCAGCCAGGTTTTCGCGCAGCGGCGCTTCGCCGGCTTCGCGCCGGTAGCCGCGTTTAAACAGCGGCTCGCCCGATGTATCGAGATAAAACGTCACCGTCTGCGCGCTGAGAAAGGCGTGCACCCGCACGTCGGGTGTTTGCGTGTCGATGCTTGGGCGTTTGCCGGCACTGGCACGATGGGCGCGAAATCTGTCGCAGATCGCATCCTTGACGCGCAGCGTGACGAAATCGAGGCTTTTCACCGGCGCCTTGATGGCGGTGACGTTCACCCGCAGTGAACGCTCGACGTTAAACCAGCGCGGCCAATCGAGCTTTAAAGCCGCGGCGTAAATCTCCTGATCGCCGCGGTATTGCGCCTCGCCCACGCGCCACAACACACGGCTGGCGACGCGGCTGTGCAGATTGACCGCGTAACCCAACGTCAAAGCGCCGGCGAATTGCACACCGCCATCGACGGAGTTGACATCTGCGGCGCCCAGCGCGGCGACTTCGCGCGCCAGCACCGCTTCCAGCCCGCGCGGGCAGCTTGCGAAAAACGTCTCGGTGCTCACAAGTCGACGTAAACCTCAAACAGCACGCGCTGCCAGGGGTTGCGCGCTTCGGTGAGTTTGACGATGCGCGCCTTTACCGCCGCGCCGCGATCCATTTGCCGCGCCACGTCGGCGTTTTCGCGGCGCGGGATGTAGCCCAGGCGGCTGCCCTTCCATTCCACCCGCACCGCATTGGCGTCATGCGGGTTATCCGGCTCGCGCACCAAGGTGAGCACATCGCCCACCTTCATCTCGTTCCACAACGCCTTGCCGTCGTAATACTGAAAGCCCGCCAGCGGCGATTGCTGCACGATGATGCTCGCCTGGGCCAACGCCGAAGCAGGCAGCAGCGAAACCAACAGCGTGAAGAGAATCGTGCGCATAGGTTTAAAACGGCTTAACCACCACCAGGATGACCACCAGCAGCAAAATGATCACCGGCACTTCGTTAAACCAGCGATACCACACGTGTGAGCGCGTGTTGCGATTTTGTTCGAACGCTTCGAGCAGCATGCCGCAGTAGTAGTGGTAGCCCAGCAGCACCATCACCAGCAGCAACTTCGCCATCAGCCAGGCGCCGCTGAAGTGATAACCGAACCACAGCCACAGGCCAAAGCCCAGCGCGGGCACGGCGAGCATCGTCATGAAGCGATACAGTTTGCGCGCCATGGTGATCAATCGCGCGCGCGCGGCGGCATCCGTTTCCATGGCGAGGTTCACCAATATGCGCGGCAAATAAAACAGCCCCGCGAACCACGCGGTGACGAACACGATGTGCAGGGCCTTGATCCACAGCATTATCGTAAGTATTTGATTTAATTGCTATTTTATTTGAGCAGGCGTTTGTTCAACAAATGCCGCGCGCAAGCGTAGCCGATTCCCGCGTAGAGCGCGAGCACCAGTATGTGCAGCCACGCCAGCGCGGGTAGCACGCCGTTCATCAGCGGGCGCGCCAATGCCACCGCGTGCGTCAATGGCAACGCTTGCGCTAGCGCGTGTATTGCGCCGGGCAGTTGCTCGAGCGGGAAGAACACGCCGCACAGCAGCATCATCGGCGTAATCGCCAGCGTGAAGTAGTAGCTGAAAAAATCGTAGCTCGGCGACAGTGCGGTGATGATCAACGCCAGCGCGCTAAACGCCAGGCCGGTCAACAAAATCACCGGCACTATCCACAACGCCATCAACGACGGCACCAAGCCCAACACGGCCGCCACCAGCAACACCGCGCAGCCCGACAACAGCGCTTTGCTCGCCGCCCATATCCACTCGCCCATGATGACGTCGTTCAACGTCAACGGCGCGTTGATGATCGCATCCCAGGTGCGCTGCACATGCATGCGCGAGAACGCCGAATACATCGCTTCGAACGAGGCGGTCATCATGGTTGCCGAACACACCACGCCGCCGGCAAGAAAAGCCATATAACCGCCGCCTTGCATTTGCGGCATGAGGCTGCCCAGGCCATAACCCAGGCCGACCATGTAAAGCAGCGGGTCGGCGAGATTGCCCAGCACCGAGGGCAGCGCGAGTTTGCGCCACACCAAGAGGTTGCGGCGCCAGACGTGGAGGAAGCGCAAGCTCGGCACGATTAATCTCGCAAATCGCGACCGGTTAACTTGAGGAACACATCCTCAAGATTCGCGCGCCGATGTAGGTAGCGTATGTCGGTGCGCGCGTCGTGATGCGCGAGATTCGCCACCAGCGCATGCGCATCGCGGGTGTAGCAAAACACCGTCTCGCCGGGTTTTTCGCAACGCTCGGCGAGTTGCTTGCCCGCGGCAGCGGACCAGGCATCAGCGCCGTCGCCGTAGACCTCGACCACTTCGGGCTCGATATGGGCGGCGATTAATTCGCGCGGCGTGCCGATCGCGATGATGCGGCCATGATCCATGATGGCGAGCCGGTGGCACAGTCGTTCGGCTTCTTCCATGAAGTGCGTGGTGAGCAGCAGCGTTTTGCCGCGCAGCGTCAGTTGCCGCAGCCGCTCCCAAATCACGTGCCGCGCTTGCGGGTCAAGACCGGTGGTCGGTTCATCCAAAAACAACAAGTCAGGATCGTTGATCAACGCGCGCGCCAAGGTGAGCCGCCGCTTCATGCCGCCCGACAGCGTTTGAATGCGCGCATCGGCGCGTGTGCCGAGCTGCGCATAATCGAGCAACTCGGGGATGCGCGCTTCGAGCGCGGCGCGCGGCAGATCGAAGTAGCGGCCATACACGAGGAGATTTTCGCGCACGGTGAAATCGGGGTCGAGGTTGTCCAGCTGCGGCACCACCCCCACGCGCCCACGGGCTTCACGCGCGTGCGCGGGCACTTCGTGATCGAGCAGGGTAATGCGGCCACCATCGGGCTGGGTCAGCCCCAGCGTCAAACGTAGCGTGGTGGTTTTGCCCGCGCCGTTGGGGCCGAGCAGCCCGAAGCATTCGCCGTGCGCGAGTGCGAAGTTGACGCCTGCCACCACCTCGCGGCCGTCGTAGGACTTGCGCAGGTTTTCAACACGCAGTTGAGTCATGCGGGGTCATGCGCACCAGCGCGTGACGATTTGCGACAGCAGGTTTAAGCGCCCGTGAAAAAAGTGTTCACCGCCAGGCACCACCACGATGGGCAGGTTTTGCGGGCGTGCCCAATCGAACACCGCCTGTAGCGGCACCACATCATCGAGCTCGCCGTGAATTACCAGCGTGTTTTCCGGCACTGTTTCCGCGGCGAAGCGGTTCACCGCCGGGCCGACCAAAATCATGCGCTCGCAAGCGATGCGCTTGGCCACCCGTGTTTGCACAAAAACGCCGAAGGAGAAGCCGGCGAGCAACAACGTGCGGTTTTGGAAACGCGCCATCGCGTACTCGGCTACCGCAACCAGATCGTCGGTTTCGCCGATGCCCTTGTCGTGCGCACCGCCGCTCGCGCCGATGCCGCGAAAGTTCGGCCGCAGCGCGACGTAGCCCAGGCCCGTCAGCGTGCGCGCCAAAGTGGTGACGACTTTGTTGTCCTTGGTGCCGCCTTGCAGTGGATTGGGGTGCGCGATCAGCGCAATGCCGCGCGGTGTGCCCGCGGGTGTTTGGATGTCGGTTTCGATATTGCCCGCGGGGCCAGGGATGGTGACGGTTTCGACAGGCATTTACATCAAACCCGTGAGGCGTAAGGCGAGAGGCGCACACGCGAGGCTGCGCCTCACCCCTCACGCTTTTTAGATCTTTAACCGCTCCACCACGCGTCCATTCAACAGGTGCTCGTTGACGATTTCGTCCACGTCTTCCTGATCGACGTAGGTGTACCAAACCTCTTCGGGGTAAACCACCATCACCGGGCCTTCGTCGCAACGGTCCAGGCACCCCGCCATGTTGACGCGCACCTTGCCCTTGCCGTTAAGCTTCAGTTCCTTGACCTTATCCTTGGCGTAGTCACGCACCTTGCTTGCGCCGTTGTCGTTGCAGCAGCGCTTGCCGTTATCGCGTTGGTTGCAGCAAAAAAACACATGCCGTTCGTAGTAGCTCACGGGAACCTCGCTTGGGCTGGGGTGAATCAGGCTTTGATGATTGGTAATTATACGGCGTTGGCATTGCGCTGGCGCCACCACGCAACCCCCAAATACGTGATCGCCAGAAAAGGCCACAATTCCGACAGCGCGCGCATGATGGACCAAAAACTCAAGGCGTGGCTGAAGGTTCCCCACGCCAGTTGCACGGGCAGGTTGAAATACGGGTTGTTGGGCGCAAGGTTAATTGCGATCAACGCCAGCAACAGGCACATCAACGCGGCCAGCAGCCGCGGTCCGCGCGCAAAAGCCAGCAATCCGAATAAGATCAAGGTGCCCAGGGTCAACCCCGCGATCATGCCGGGTGTCAGCCCGGCCCATGCGCCTTGCGGTTTGCCGAGCAACCAGGCCGATAACATGCGCATGAACAACGCCAGCAGCAAAAAAGCGGCAATCACCACGCCGCTGCGCACGTTGGTGCGCAGCAGCGCGGATAACAACAACCCCACGCCCACGAAGCTGAATAAAACCACGATGGCTTCCGCGGTGAGCAGGCGGCTCGCGGTGTGCCCCGTCAACGCAGGCAAATCAAAACTGGCGCGCAGGTCACCCGCGCCAAATACCTGCGCCCACGGGTTGAGCGCGGCGATCACCCACAGCAGCAGCAGCAAAATGCCGGTGTCCGCGAGCGCGCCCGGCATGAAAATCCGTCGCCGCAGTTTAAACACCTTGGCGCCGATGGCTTGCGTCGGCGAAAACAAGGGCGCGGCCAAGGCGCCGATCAACGCGCCCACGCCGTTGGTCAGCACGTCGACGTTATTGGCGATGCGCGCGGGCAAAAACATTTGCACGCTTTCCATGGCGATGCTAACCAGTAGCGCGAGCAGCGTGCCGCTTAACACCGCGGTGCCGGGTCGTAACCACAGCCGCAAACCCAGCGTGAGCATGAAGCCCAGCGGTACGTACGCGCACACATTGAACAACACATCGTTTAACGTGATGTAGCGCGGCCACGGCGCGGTCAAAAACTGGTAGACCTCCGCAGGCGGCAAGCGCCAGCCGCGAAACGGCTGCAAACTGGCATAGACGATGATCAGCAGGTAAGCTATCGCCAGCGTGAGCGACAACACATACACATGCCGCGGCTCGGCGGCGATGGCGGGCGCCGCCGTTGCCGTAGCCACTTGAGCGCGCGATTTCGGGTGAGACATTGAGTACATACTACGACATTTTCAACGGCGACGCGGATGGGCTGTGCGCGCTGCATCAGTTGCGGCTTGCGACGCCGCGCCACGCGCAACTCATCACCGGCGTCAAACGCGATATCCAACTGCTCGATCGCGTGCAGGCCCAAGCGGCCAGGGCCGGCGATGAAATCACCGTGCTCGATATTTCGATGAAATCGAACGCCGCGGCGCTCGCGGCATTGCTCGGGCGCGGTGTGAAGTGCCAATACTTCGATCATCACGCGAGCGGCGTGGTTCCGCGGCACGCCAATCTGACGGCGCACATCGATACCGCGCCCGATATCTGCACCAGCTTGATCGTCGACCGCCATCTCGAAGGCCGTCAGCGGCCGTGGGCGGTGGTGGCGGCGTTTGGCGACAACCTGGTGGCCAGCGCGATACGCGCCGCGCAGCCGCTCGATCTCGATCACACCGAGCTTGCGCGTTTACACGAGCTGGGCGATTGCTTGAACTACAACGCCTATGGCGACACGGTGGACGATTTGCATTACCACCCGGCCGATTTGTATCGCACGATCGAGCCGTATCGCGATCCACGCGAATTCATGATCGACGAACCGGTGTTCGACGTGCTCAAAAACGCCTGCCGCGAGGATTTATATCGCGCCGAAGAGACCAAGCCGGAATTTGCCGTCGACACCGCTGCGCTCTACGTGCTGCCCGACGCCGCTTGGGCGCGGCGCGTGAACGGCGTGTTCGGCAATCGCCTTGCGCAGGAAAACCCGCAATGCGCGCACGCGGTGCTGGTGAGCAAGGCCGATGGTTACGTGGTGAGCGTGCGCGCGCCGTTGGCCAACCCCAGTGGCGCCGACGCCTTGTGCGCGCGCTTTGAAACGGGCGGCGGGCGCAAAAGCGCCGCCGGCATTAATCGCTTGCCGCAGGCGCGCCTGGCGGCGTTTGTCGACGCGTTTCGCGAGGCGTATGCCCGATAAAACATAACATATTGATTTTAAAGATATTTTTATTTCAGGTGTCGGTGGCCAATATTCTCAGTTCGAGTAGGCCAAACGCCGCCAGCCAGATTGCGGCATCCCACGCATCCATCCACTCGTGCCGCGCGAGCCAAATCAGTACCAACACGCCGAGTGCGCCGTAGAGCAAAGTGGCGGTGGCGGCAAACTGCCGGTGGTGCGCGGCGACTTGCGCCGGATAACGCATTTCGATCTCCAGCAGCGCCACCACCGCGATCCATAAAAACAGATTGGCCGCGTCCAGCCATTCTTGCTCGCGCACATAGAGCACCAGACTTGCTGCGATGGCGAGTGTGGCGAGCGCGCGCAGCGCGTGCATCCAGGTGAAACCGTGCGCGGCGCATAGCGGCCGGGCGCGCGCGGTTTCGATCATGAACAAAATCAACAACACGTACCACGCGATCGAATCGAGCGCCTCGCTAAAGCGCCCCGAATACCCAAAATAAAGCGTGTTGCCCGCGAGCAGCGCGAGCACGATCCCGTTTAAACGCGCATCGAACGCACGCGCGCCTAGCGCAGCCAAAACAACACCACCGCCAACATCGTGCTGGCCGCAAACAACGCCGTGACCAGCCACAACGAGCGCCGCACGCGCCGATGCTCGCGTTTGATCTGTTCAAGCTCGCGCTGCAGCGGCGCCACCCGCTCTTGCGACAGCGCGCGATGGATCAAGCGCGGCAACTGCGGCAAGGTGTTGGCCCAAAACGGCGCTTCCTCGCGGATCGCCTGCAGCAGCGCGCGCCAGCCCACCTGCTCGGACATCCAGCGCTCCAGGTACGGCTTGGCGGTGGCCCACAAATCGAGATTGGGATCGAGCTCGCGGCCCAGCCCCTCGATGTTGAGCAGCGTTTTTTGCAGCATCACCAGTTGCGGCTGGATTTCCATGTTAAAGCGGCGCGAGGTTTGGAAGAGGCGCAGCAGCAGCTTGCCGAAGGAGATGTCTTTTAGCGGCTTGTCGAATATCGGTTCGCACACCGCGCGGATCGCGGCTTCGAACTCGTCCACGCGCGTGCCCGGCGGCACCCAGCCCGATTCAACGTGCGCTTCGGCCACGCGCCGGTAATCGCGGTGGAAAAACGCCAGAAAATTGCGCGCGAGATAATTTTTGTCCACGGGCGTCAGCGTGCCCATGATGCCGAAATCGAGCGCGATGTACTGACCGGCGGGCGAGACCAGAATATTGCCCGGGTGCATGTCGGCGTGAAAAAACCCGTCGCGAAACACCTGCGAGAAAAAAATCTCCACCCCGGCGCGCGCAAGCCTGGGGATATCGACGCCTTGTTCGCGCAGCGCGGCGACCTGCGACACCGGCGTGCCGTGCATGCGTTCCATCACCATCACCTCGCTGGCGCAAAACGCCCAATACACTTCGGGCACCGCGAGCAGCGGCGAGCCGGTGAAATTGCGCCGCAACTGGCTGGCGTTGGCGGCTTCGCGCATCAAATCGAGCTCGTCGTTCAAATGGCGGCCGAATTCGGCGACCACTTCGTGCGGTTTCAGGCGTTTGCCGTCGGCCCACAGCCGCTCCAACAGCGTTGCGCCGGCATCGAGCAATTCGAGGTCGCCGTGGATCACCGTGGCGATGCCGGGGCGCAGTATTTTGACCGCGGCTTCGCGGCCATCGTGCAGTTGCGCCAGATGCACTTGCGCCACCGAGGCGCTGGCGAGCGCCGTGCGATCGAAGGTTTTGAAAATGTCGGCGAGCGGCTTGCCGTGCGCGCGCTCGATCACCGCTACCGCTTCGTCGCCGGGAAACGGCGGCACCTGATCCTGCAGCTTGGCGAGTTCCTCGGCGATGTCTTCGGGCAGCAAATCGCGGCGGGTGGAGAGGATTTGCCCGAACTTGACGAAAATCGGCCCCAGCGCTTCGAGCGTGCGCCGCAGCCGCGCCGCGCGCGGCTGCGACAGATCGCGCCAGAACAACACCCCGCGCAGCAGCTGGTGCAAGCCGCCGGCGCGGCCGTGGCCGCGCAGGAAATCATCGAGGCCGAAGCGCAGCGCGACGCTGATTATTTTTATGAGGCGAAGCAGGCGCATCGGCGGTGTTTAATACGTGAGGCGTGAGGCGTGCGGCGTGAGGCGCGAAGCGTACGGCGCTGATCGGCAAGAGGGGATTTTACGCCTCACCCCTCACCCCTCACGCATTTGAATCCGTTTCTCCAGTCGAGCCAGATCATCCCGCAGTTCATCGACATTGCGGCAAAACTGCTCGACATCCGCGCGCGTGGCGATCAACGGTTGTTCGTGCGTCCAATACTCGGCGAACGAACGCGCGAGGTTGTCGGCGCCTTGCTGGCCCCAGCACGCAACCTGACGGCCGGTTTGGACCATGCGATGCGCGGCGATGTCGCCGAACACGCGGCTCAAATCTTCCTCAATGTCCCAGCGCAAGTTGCGCGCGATGCCGTTTAAGGCGGCGGCGAACTGTGCATCGCCTTCGATCGGAATGTCGTTCCAGACACTTTGATCGCGTGCGGCAAGCCGCAGCGTCAAGCCCGGTGTCAAGCGCGTGGTGATGTCGGGCGTGCGATCCGGCGGCGCGCTGACGATTTCGCCGCTCTCGCTAACGCTTAGCAGGAACGTGAAGGGGAAACTCTCCACGCGCAGCGTTTTGCCCGCAAACGGTTTTAAGCGTTCCAGCGCCCAACTGTTTTGCCGCAACAAGCGATTCACCGGCGCGAGAAACAGCGGCGGTAGGCTGGGTGCGCTGGGGGTGGCGGGCGTATTCACGGGCGGAAAAAAACGCCCGGACTCGCCGGGCGTTTTGTGATTGCGGCTGAAGTTTTACTGCACTTGCTGGATGCCCGCGACACGCCAGCCGCTGCTGCCGTCGACGGGTTTTTCCAGGTACCACACTTCGTTCAACGGGTTCAATACGCCGTTTTCGCGGATCTGGCCCGAGAAGCGCACGCTCACCACATACAGATGGCCTTCGGTGACCACTTCCTGCACCTGCGCGGTGACACCCACCGCCTCGGTTTTCTGATGCGAGCCCCAGGCGGATTTCATTTCCGCTTCCAGTTCTTGATACAGCGCCGGCGTCATAACGTCGCGCAGCATCTCGGCATTGCCGGCATCGTTGGCCTCTTGCACGCGCTGGAAGTTCAGCAGCGCCTGGCGCTCGAACTCGGCGGCGTTGAAATCCGCCGGCCACCGGTTGCCGGTGGGTTGCGCCACGGATGCGCCGCCCAAGCTTGCGGCGAGTGAACCGGGCGCGGCGCCACCGCTGCTGTATTGCAGCGGTTGTTGCTGCACCGGCGCGGGCTGCGCGTTGCCGGCGTAGTTAAGCGGTGAGCGGGGCGCTTGCTTGTTGCGCGTGAGCATGCGGTAGATGAGGTAACCCGCGCCGACCAGCAACAGCACCATGAACATGCTGCTCAAAAAGCTGGCAAGCGCTTCGCCCAAGCCCATGCTGGTGAGCAGCGCGGCCAGGCCAAAGCCCGCGGCCAAGCCCGCCAATGGTCCGAGCCAGCGGCTTGCGCCCGCTTTTTGCGGCACCGCGCCCTGTTGCTGTGCCGGCGCTGCTTTTTGCGCCGGGGCGGCTTTTTGCGCCGGCGTTGCGCTGCTGCCTTGGCGCCCGACGCTGCGTCCGCCGCCCGCGCGCGCGGCTTCGGCGATCTCCACCGCGACAAAAGTAAAACCAAACAATATGGCCAACATACCCATCAACTTGCTCATAGTTCCTCCTGCTTTGTTAAGGTTAGCGGCGCCATTATAGAGCGTACCGCCTGGGGGTAAAATCAAAACAAAAAAGTCAATTAAATCAAATACTTACGAAAAACACCCGAATGCTATCAAGGTCACAGTTTATAGCCGCGATGCAACGCCACCACGCCAGCCGCCAGGTTGAAATATTCGACCTTCGCCAGCCCGGCGTGTTCCATCATGGCTTTTAGCGTTGCCTGATCGGGATGCACGCGGATCGATTCGGCAAGGTAACGGTAACTCGCCGCGTCCTTGGCGATCAGCTCACCCATTTTGGGCAGCACGCTGAATGAATACGCATCGTAGGCCGGCTTTAGCGGCTGCCACACGCGGCTAAATTCCAGCACCAGCAAGCGGCCGCCCGGACGCAGCACGCGATACATCTCGGCGAGCGCGGCATCCTTGTGCGTCATGTTGCGAAGTCCAAACGCGACGCTCACGCAATCGAAATAGCTGGACCGAAACGGCAGCTTTTCCGCGTCGCTTTGCACCGCGGGCGCGATGACGCCGTCGTCGATCAGGCGGTCGCGGCCGATGCCGAGCATCGCCGCGTTGATGTCGGTGAGCACCACTTGACCCGCGGCCCCGACGCGTTTGGCAAAAGCGCGCGCAAGATCGGCGGTGCCGCCCGCTACATCCAATACACGCTCGCCCGCGCGCACGTAGCTTTGATCGAGGGTAAAGCGTTTCCACAACCGGTGCAGCCCGCCCGACATCAAATCGTTCATCACGTCGTAGCGCTGCGCCACCGAGGTGAACACGTCTTGCACCTTGCGCGCCTTTTCGGATTCGGGGACTTGCTGGTAGCCGAAGTGGGTGGTTTTGTTTTCCATGGTGGGTGAGGCGTGAGGCGTAAACGGCACTAACGCGCCGTGAGGTTAAGGGTTACTCACGCGACGCGCCTGCGCTCTTCAACCGTTGCAAATAATCCGCCCACATTGCTTGCTGATGCACGCCGTAATCGTAAAGCGTATCCCACGAATAAATCCCCGTGTTGTGCCCATCGGAAAACGTGAATTGCACGGCGTAATTGCCCACCGGTTCCACTGCGGTGATGGCGACATTTTTTTTGCCGGTTTGCAGCGTCTCTTGCCCGTGGCCGTGGCCGCGCACCTCGGCCGAGGGCGAATACACGCGCAAAAATTCGCACGGCAACTGAAAGGTTTTGCCGTCAACGAAACTCACTTCCAGCATGCGCGAGAGCTGATGCAGCTTGATCTCGGTGGGGGCGGGCGTGTTGTTGCGGGGGGCGGCCATGATGCGCGCTCAAACGTTCGGGAGGCGCATCATAACCGAAGCGGCGCACGCTTGCAGCGGCGCCGCATCGGCAATACGGGCGATGGGATCGCTATTCGAAAGTAATCGCGCAGCGGTCGAAATCGGCGCCGTGTTCGACCAGACTTACCAACTTCGCCAGGCGATTGGGCTCGCCCTGGATTTCAAGCAAGCGCCCGTTCTGATACCAGCCCGCTGGCAAAATCAATGCCGCCGGCGCCGCCGGCATGCTGACCGCGGGCGTCATGAACGCAAGTTCGTACTCCTGGCCCTTGACGCCGCTAAAGCTCGCCGGACGCAGTTTGATCGCCCTGGGCGCGCCGGGAAATAGCCGCACCCCGCAGGTGGTTTGTTTGTCGGGCGCAACGCGGATCCACTGCACCGTACCCAGGCGGAAGTTATCCGCCGCGCGGCGCACGCCCAGCAACTGGTTGTGCGTCATGCGCATCACGCCGTTCATGTCGCGCAGCATGCACATAAAACCGGAAGCGCTTTGATTGAGTACTTGCCACATTTCCGAGCGCTTGACCGCCGCTTGTTTGGCGGTGGTCGACATGCGCATGGAAAAGCCGAGGTTGTCGATTTCCCATTTGTCGCGCGCGCTTAATTCCTGGGTGGACAGATTGGTGTCCATGCCGCCCAACAGTTGATGCGCATCGGCGATGCCGAAACACACTTCCACCGGGTCGACTTTGGCGCTGCGCTGTTCGGTGCGCAGCGTGCCGGCGCGGCACCACTGCAGATACAGCAGCATGATCAGGTTTTCGCAGCCGGGCTGGCGCGCATCCTCGGCCAGGCCGAGTTGGCCGGGCGTCTGCCCTTGCTTTAACAGGTTGATGGTTTGGCGCAGGGTCTTGGCGAGCTGCTCAAGGTCCAGATAACGCACCGTGGGCGCGCCCGCTAATTCGGCGGCGAGCTTGGGCTGTTCGTCCTTGGCGAAATCCACCGCCAACGCGGGGATTTGCGCCTGCGGCAGCGGCATGCTCGACAGATTGATCAGCGCGGCCCATTTCTCCAACCAGCGGCGCAAAAACACCATCTGCCGCACCGACAGTGAATACGGGTTGGCGAGATTGGCCATCAACCCCATCACATAGGCGTCGGTGCAACTCGTGTCGGGGTCGCGCTTGCCGAATACGTCCTGCACGCGCACGCGCGACAGGCCGTGCTCCTCCGCGAACGCGAACATTTCGTGAAAGGCGCGCCAGCTTGCCGTATCCGGTTCGCGGTAGATTTGGTAGTGTTCAAACAACGCGTAGGCCGCGGTGCGCAAACAACGCAGCGTGACCAGCGCGGCATGCGGCGCGATCGGCAAATCGCCGCTGCGATAGGCTTGCACGCACAAGCGGTAGTTTACGTCCTGCGCGCGCCACAGATTGACCACGGCGTTCCACGCCTGCGCGTCGCCCTGATCGGGCGGCAGCGGCTTGCCGATGTAGCGCTTGGCCATTTCGGCTTGCGCGAACATCACGCTCTCCTTTAATGCTTCGAGCATTTTCAAGCGTTCGAGCGCGGCGACATCGGTGTTGGCGAGCGCGGTCAGTTGCTCGGCCAGCAGTTGCTGCGCGAGTTGTACGTTGGTCACCGGCAATGCGGCGATCCAGCGCGTGCAAGCGGCACTATCCCTGAATTGCAATGTCGCCGACGTGGGCGTCAAAGAATGCGTGGGGATACTCATGATTGCTCCTGGGGCAAAAATCAAAAACCCGCGGCCAACGCCGCAAGGTGACGCTCACAAGGGTAATCGCGCGGGTAAAAGTGAGCCTGTGACCCAGGTCACGGTCACGCGTGTCAAAGTTGAGCAAAGCGGTAATTGTGCGCAGCGCTCTCGCGCATTAGCACCGGTCTACTGGTTTAGCCGTACGCGCAGGTGTTGTTGCAGTTGCGCGATCAACGCGGCCGTTTGTGCGCGCGGCGCGGCGTCTGCGCGCTGACGCCTGCCCCAAATCGCCTGCGGAAAATGCGCATCATCACGATAACGCGCGATCACGTGCCAGTGCACGTGCGGCGTGAAATTGCCGAGGCTGGCGAGATTGATTTTGTCGGGCGCGATGAGTTCTCGCAGCAGCGCTTCCACCGTGAATACCACGTGCATGCAACGCGCGCGATCGGCGTCGGTCAGATCGGTCATTTCCGCGACGTGCGTATTCCAGATCACGCGGCAATAACCGGTGTAGCCGGGCTCGTCTACATACACCACGCGCAGCCGCGGGTCTTGCCATAGCAGCGCCCCGCCAATCTCGTCGCACAAATCGCACGTCATAAAAATATCAATAAAATCCAGTAGTGTCCGGACGTTAATCGAATAAATTCAATTGGTTAGCGGACATGTCCGGAATTTCGTCGGCGACGATTTTGTTAAGTAGTTGATCCAATGGCATTTTCTCGAACATCGTGAGGCTCAAGAT
>Ga0194132_10004454_pt1 | contig 23774 bp, 21 predicted proteins | sample TA2KigOf80mmetaG_FD_148612 | JGI IMG/M metagenome (GOLD analysis project Ga0194132, IMG submission 148612) | Freshwater microbial communities from Lake Tanganyika, Tanzania - TA2015054 Kigoma Offshore 80m | ecosystem: Environmental > Aquatic > Freshwater > Lake | place: Tanzania: Lake... | reverse complement strand
CCACCTCCACGTCTTCGCGGAAGAGGGCGAGGATCTCCCCGGTCCGCGAAAATCCAAGGGCCCGCAGCAGCAGGGTGATGGGCAGCTTGCGGCGCCGGTCGATGTGCACGTACATCACGTCATTGATGTCCATGCTGAACTCGAGCCAGGGCCCCTTGAGCGGCAGGATGCGCGCCGAAAACAGGCGTTTGCCGTTGGGGTGCATGGTCTCGTCGAAAAAAACCCCCGGGGAGCGGTGCAACTGGCTCACCACCACCCGTTCGGCGCCGTTGATCAGGAAAGTGCCCTGATCGGTCATCAGCGGCAGCTCGCCGAGAAAGACCGGCTGCTCAACCACGTCCTTGACCGGGTTTTCGGGGCTCTCCTTGTCGCGGGTAACCAGGCGCAGGGTGGCGCGCAGCGGCGCGGCAAAGGTCATCCCCCGCTCGCGGCACTCCTCGACCGAATAGCGCGGATTGCCGATGGAGTAATCCACGTACTCCAGCGAGTAGATGTTGTGCACGTCGGTGATGGGAAAAACGCTTTCAAAGACCAGGTGCAGTCCCTTGCGCTGGCGCTTGCTGGGAGGCGTTTCGAGTTGCAGAAACGAGCGGTAGGAATCGATTTGGATTTCCAGCAGGTTAGGCATCTCGACGACTTCGCCGATCTTGCCGAACGAGTGCCTTGCGATGCTGCCATTCAGCTTGCTCAAGCCCCAGGCTCCTTCTTTGCAGGTTTAAGCCAAAAGCTCATGGAGCACTGGCCGCCTGCGGAAAGCAGGCTGACCAGCCCTTCCATGAGCTTTCAAATGGCGCGGACGAGATCGGAAACGGGACGGAACCCTACTTGATCTCTATGGTGGCGCCGGCCTCGACCATGCGGGCCTGGATATCGTCGGCTTCCTGCTTGGAGACCCCTTCCTTGATCGGTTTGGGGGCTTCGTCCACCAGGGCCTTGGCCTCCTTGAGGCCGAGGCTGGTAATCTCGCGCACGACCTTGATCACCTGGATCTTCTTCTCACCGGCGCTGGTCAGGATCACGTCGAAGGTATCCTTGACCGGAGCGGCCTCGGCGGCAGCGCCGGCGGGGGCAGCCCCGACCATCATCATCGGCGCAGCCGCCGAGACGCCGAACTTGGTTTCTAGGGCCTTGACCAGCTCGGCCAGTTCGAGAACCGTAAGGCCGCTGATCGCCTCGATGATCCCGGCAACCTTGGCGCTGACAGTCGTTTCTTCGCTCATTGCTCAAAAACCTCCAGGATGAAGTGTAGGATAATTTGTGCTCGGGTTGATCAGGCGCCTTCGCTCTGTTTCTTCTCGATGGCGGCAACGACGCCGACGAGGTTGCGCAACAGGCCCGAGAGAACGCCCGAGAGGCCGTAGAGCGGTCCCTGGACCGCCCCGACCACCTTGGCTAGGAGCTGTTCGCGCGAAGGCAGGGTGGCCAGCGCCTTGAACTGGTCGGCGGAGATGACCTGGCCATCGACCAGACCGCTCTTGATGGTGATCTTGCCGCCGGCGTCGATGAACTTCTGCAGGATCTTTGCCGGCTCCACCGGATCGGCCCCGGCAAAAGCGATGGCCGTCGGCCCGACGAAAAACGGGTCCAGGCCGGCGATCCCGGCCTCCTGGGCCGCGCGCTTGGCCAGCCGGTTCTTGACCACCTCGTATTCGACGGAGGCCTGGCGCAGTTGGCTGCGCAGGTCGGTCACCGAGGCGACGTCGAGGCCGGTGAAGTCCGCCAGGTAAATGGCCTTGGACCCGGCCATCTTCTGGGTGAGTTCGCTTACCTTTGCTGCCTTCTCTGCGGTGGGCATTGCGGAATATCCTCTGTGCTAGACGAATTCGCTGGACGAGCCTAGTTGACCAGCGCCGGATCGATGCGCACCCCCGGCCCCATGGTCGAGGAGATGACCAACTTGCGGATGTAGTGACCCTTGGCGGAGGCCGGCTTGGCCCTCACGATCGCCTCGGTGAAAGCTTTGGCGTTTTCGATGATCGACGCTTCGCTGAAGGACAGCTTGCCAATTGGAGCCTGGGCGTTGTTCCCGGATTTGGCGTCGGCGCGGAACTCAATGCGTCCGGCCTTGGCTTCGCTCACCGCCCGTCCCACTTCGCGGGTGACGGTCCCGGTCTTGGGGTTGGGCATCAGGCCGCGGGGCCCCAGAATGCGCCCCAATTTGCCCACCTGGCCCATCATGTCGGGGGAGGCGATGACCATGTCGAAATCCAGCCAGCCCTTTTGAATCCGGTCCACCAGATCGGCACTGCCCACCTCGTCTGCCCCGGCGTCCTGCGCCTCCTTGGCCAGTTCCCCCTGGGTAATGACCACGATGCGCACCGTCTTGCCGGTGCCGTGGGGCAGCATCACCGTGCCGCGCAGCGCCTGGTCGGCCTGGCGCCCGTCGATGCCCAGGTGAAATGACAGTTCGACGGTTTCGTCGAAGTTGCGCTTGGGAGCCTCCTTCAGCAGCTTGACCGCCCCCTCCCAAGAGTAGAGCTTGCGGCTGTCGATCTTTTCGGCGGTCTGCTGGTATTTCTTTCCTCTGCTGGACATTGCCTCTCTCCCTGGCTGCCTCCTGCTAATCCTCGACCCGCAACCCCATGCTGCGGGCGGTGCCCGCCACCATGGACATGGCCGCCTCCATTGAGGCGGCGTTGAGATCGGGCATTTTCAACTCGGCTATTTCGCGCACCTGTGCCTGGGTGACGCTGCCCACCTTGTCGCGGTTGGGCACACTAGACCCCTTGGGGACACCGGCCGCCCGCTGCAAGAGCACCGCCGCCGGCGGGGTCTTGGTGATGAAGGTGAAGCTCCGGTCGGCGTACACGGTGATGACCACCGGGATGATGAGGCCCTGCTTTTCCTGGGTGGCGGCGTTAAAAGCCTTGCAGAACTCCATGATGTTGACGCCGTGCTGGCCCAGGGCCGGACCCACCGGCGGGGTAGGATTGGCTGCCCCTGCGGGAATCTGCAACTTGATGCTGGCGACCTCTTTCTTTGCCATAATAACTCACTCGTCTCAATCAGCCGTTGTTTTTCTCGTTCGCCAGGGCCACCTGGAGAACATCCAGTTCCACGGGGGTACCCCGCCCGAAAATACTCACCATGATCTTCACCCGGCGCTTCTCGGGCAGCACCTCCTGAACGGTGCCGATGAAATCCTTGAAAGCGCCGTCATTGACCTTGACCTGGTCGCCGATGACATAGGGGATATCGACCACCTCTGGGGATTTTTTGCGGTCGATATGCCCGAGAATCTGCTCGATCTCCTCGGCGGTCAGGGCCTGCGGTTTCTTGGCGGGGCCGACGAAATTGGTGACTCCGGGGATGTTGGTGACCAGGTGCCAGGCGTCCTTGGTCATCTCCATCTCGATGAGGACGTAGCTGGGCAGAAAACGCTTCTTGGAAACGGTTTTCTTGCCCCCCCTCATCTCCACCACCTCTTCGGTCGGGACCACTACCCGCGAGATCGCCCCGTGGGCCGCCGCCGATTCGATCAGGGACTCGATATACCCCTTGACCTTGTTCTCGTGCCCCGAGTAGGTGTGCAGCGCGTACCAAAACTTAGCCATATACCTCACAACATCAGGGAGCCTGCAGGGACACCCGGAAACCGGCGGCTGCCGCCCCGGGCACCGCTACAGGCCCCACAGGTCCAATGGCACCGGGGATCAATGGAAGAGGAACTTGTCCCAGACGAACGTGATCAACAGATCAAAGACCCCGATGAACACGGCAAAGGCAGCAGAGAAGACCAGCACGACGCTGGTCGAGTTGATCAACTCCTCGCGCGTAGGCCAACTGATCTTGGCAAACTCGCTGCGAACATCACTGGCAAAGGTCTTGATCTTTTCCCACATCGGCCCATGACCCTCGGCTCTCAGCACCCCTGCAGAAAATGGCAGGCCTGGCAGGACTCGAACCTGCAACCCCCGGTTTTGGAGACCGGTGCTCTACCACTTGAGCTACAGACCTAAGCTTACCGGGTTTCTTTGTGTGCTGTGTGTTTGCGACAAAAGCGGCAGTATTTCTTGAATTCGACGCGTCCTGGATGGGCCCGGCGGTTTTTAGTGGCAGAGTAGTTCCGCCGGCTGCAATCCGCACACTCCAGGGTTATCTGTTCTCGCGGCATGGTGTTCCACCTGAGGAAAGGCTCGGTGAATTAGGGCAAAAACTGGAGCCGATGACCAGGATTGAACTGGTGACCTCGTCCTTACCAAGGACGCGCTCTACCAACTGAGCTACATCGGCTTTGATTTGGACGCAACTTGTGGATGGAGTATTTTTTGGAGCGGGAAACGGGGTTCGAACCCGCGACATCGAGCTTGGAAGGCTCGCGCTCTACCAACTGAGCTACTCCCGCTTCTGTGTAGAGCCCCCTACCCGTAGATTTCAAAAGATAATAGCTGGTTTTATTTTGTCAAGACCCAGGCATATAATACAAACAGAAAGGCGGCGAACCCTGCCGTTGCGGTTCGCCGCCCTAAGAAACTCTGGTGTTTTCCGTTCAGCCCATCAAGCCTGGGCCTGGACCCGCGCCGCCCGGAAGGGGACGGCCCCTCGGGTCAGCCGGGGGAGATAGTACTCGCTCATGTAGTGCCGTTTGCAATAGCCCCGCGAAGAGTGATGCTCCTTGCAGCCGGGCACCCGGCAGCCCAAACGGCCATAGATCCGCTCGCGTTCAGGGGTGAGGCGGCCGTAGCGGCGCACCTGCTGATAATGCCGGAAGCAATACCCCTTGGCGATCTGCGGCTCTTCGCAGTGCTCCACCAGGCAGCGGTTGTTGCGCCGATGGTATTCGCGTTCGGGGGTGAGCCGGCCATGCCGCCTGATCTGCTGGTAATGGCGCGGACAATAGCCCGCAGTCCGGGCCTCGCGCCCGCACCCATCGGCCCTGCAGACCAGCCCCCATTTGCCGATCACGATGTTGTTCTTGGCAGCCTCGGTTTTCATCATCGTCTCATACCTCGCGTCTGGCAGACGACTCTGCAAAAGGCATGCCATCAACAAGTCAAAGTTGTCTTTTTATTTTAACATTTTGTTTTTATTATATATATGAACTTAAATTCTAAAAATTTGACAATTATGCTTTGTATCATTAATGCGACATATGCTTTCACAATCTCTTGTCGCCTTCACCTTCGATGCAAAAATCTTTCTCAACTACAACCAGTTAAGCCTGCAAGACTAGGAGAATCATTATTGATCTATAAGTATCATTTTTGATACATTTCGCTTGAGTCCGTGCCGCCGCAGATGTCGATATAGGGTGGCCCGGCTTATTCCCAGCAGTTCTGCGGCCTTGGTGATATCCCCCTGCTCGGCCCTCAGGGCTTCGGCGTACATGCGCTTGGTGGCCAATTCATAGTTGTGTCGGGCCTTGGCAAACGAGTCCTGAGGTTCAGGTCCAGGGTCCTCTCCCCCGACGGCGCTTTGCAGGTGGGCTGGCAAATCCTCCCACTGGACCAGATTCTCCTTGGCCAGGGCCACCGCATGTTCGATGGCGTTTTCCAGTTGGCGCACATTGCCCGGCCAGGTGTAGGTATTGAGCCTGGTCATGACCTCGTCGATCACCCCTTCGACCTGCTTGGCGTTGCGCTGGGAGAAATTCTCGATGAACTGGGCGACAAAGAGGGGTATATCCCCCCACCTCTCGCGCAGGGGTGGCACCTCGATGGTAATTACGTCCAGCCTGTAGAGCAGGTCCTGGCGGAATTTCTGTTCGATCACGGCGCGGTGCAGGTCGCGGTTGGTGGCGGTGATCATGCGGCAGTTCACCGGGATGGTGCGGTCTCCCCCGACCCGCACGATGGCCTTTTCCTGGAGCACGCGCAGTAGCTTGACCTGGACCTCGGGGGGGATTTCGCCGATTTCGTCAAGGAAAAGGGTGCCCCCGCTGGCCAGTTCGAACTTGCCCAGCCGGCCCTTCTTGCTGGCCCCGGTAAAGGCCCCCTCGACGTAGCCGAACAGCTCGCTTTCGATCAGATCCCGCGGCAAGGCCGCGCAGTTGACCGCCAGGAAAGGGCCTTCGCTGTAGGCGCTGGCGTTGTGGATAGCCTGGGCGAAGACCTCCTTGCCGGTTCCTGTTTCTCCCTGGATCAGGATATTGGAGCTGGTACCGGCGGCGATCCGGGCCAGTTCCTTGGTCTTCTCGATGATCGGGCTGCTGCCGATGATGTCGTCGAAGGTGAAGGTGCGCTGCACCCCGATGACCCGGTTCACCAGCCGCCCCACCTCCCCCATCTCCCGGAAGGTCAGCACCGCCCCGCTGGCCTGGGCGCCGGCGTCGAGGATGGGCTGCAGATTGGCCATCGCCGCCACCCTGCCGGCGGCGGTGTTCAGGGTCAGGACCCGCTGGCTGAACTGCTCCCCCCGCCGCAGCCACTCGCGCAGGGGCGGCTTGTCCTCGGCCAGTTCGTCGATGGGACGGTTCTTGAGCTGGCGCTGCTGCTGGCCGAAGATGCGCTGGGCTACGGTATTGGCCTCGACCACCACCCCATCGCGGTCCACCGCCAGCAGGCCGTCGGAGATGGATTCCAGCAGGGCGCGGGAGCGGTTGTAGAGCTGCCGCAACTCCTCGGCCTGCTGTTTTTCGGTGCGCACCAGCTCCTGCAGGCGCCCGGTGAGGCGGATGTCCTCGATCTCCGCGGCCAATTGGCTGGAGAGGGCGAAGAGCATGTTGAGGTCGTCCATGCTGAACAAGCGCCGCTCCGCCCCCAGCGGAGCGATCTTGTCGAAAAGAGTCAGGGTGCCGACCACCCGCTCCTCCAGGACCAGGGGGATACACGCCAGGGAGGCTCCGAGGGTCCCAGGGTGTTTGATGGCGCGCAGGTCGTCGATGACGATGGGCTCGCCGGTGGCGGCCACGTATTCGGCGATGCGTTTTTCGTCCCGGGCGTCGAAACGCTCCTCCGACACTGCCACCATGGTGGCCTGGGCCAGGGTGCCGTCCTCTACCATCAGGCGGATGATGGAGCCTTGTGCGCCGAGGGCCTCGGCTGCCTTGGTGGCGATCAGCTCGATGGACTCGTCGAGCCCCAACCCGGAGTTCATCGCCTGGCCCAGCTCATTGAGCGCCTGGACCTCGTTGGTGCGCTGCCGCATGTCCTCCAGGGCCTGGGCCGTGCGGATGATCCCGATGACCAGCGGCCGGACCACCTTGTTGAGGATCTCGACCTCCTCGCTGGAGAAATGGCGCACGGCGCCGCTTTGCAGATTCAGCGCCCCCAGCAACTCCTCGTCCTCGGCCAGGGGCAGGGCGACGATGCTCTGATAATATCGCTCGCCTCCCTGGCGGTGCACCGACCGCGGGTCGCGCTGCATGTGGGCGACCTGGAGCAGCTTGCCCTGGTAGGCGGCCATGCCGGTGATGCCCTGTCCCACCCGCAGCCTGGTCATCGCCAGGTAGGACTCCTGCCCGCCGCGCCCCTGCAACACCAACTCGTCGGTCCGCCGGTCCAGCAGGTAAACGGCGCAGAAGTCGACGGCAAAGTGCCCGACCAGCATCTCGGCCACCTCCCGCAACGCCTGCTGGAGGGTCTGGGGTTTCGCCATCAGGACCAGCCCGTCCCGCCACAGCCTCATTTCGATGGTTTTGACGTCGTGCATGGCGCCCTTTGGGAAGGTTGGGGATGAAATCGGCCTTAAAAACAAACTCCCAGAGACTTGTCGCCTCCGGGAGAGTCAGCAAATGCGCGATACCGCCAGCCCGCAGGCTCGGGGATCTGTCAGCGCGAGATCTTGTCGATCTTGTAGTGCAGCAGGCCCGCCGGCACCTTGATGTCCACCTCCTCGCCCTCGGCGTGGCCCAGCAGCCCGCGGCCGATGGGCGAAACCGTCGAGATCTTGCCGCGCTCGAAGTCGGCCTCCTCGGGAGCCACGAGGGTATAGGTGAGCTTTCGCCCCGACTTCAGGTCGGTAAGTTCGACCGTGGCTCCGATATAGACCTTATCGGCCGGGATGTTCTCGTTTTCGAGCAATCGGGCCCGGCTCAAGGTTTCTTCGAGTTTGCTGATCCGCTGTTCGAGGAAGAGGAGCCGCTCCTTGGCCGCGGAGTATTCGGCGTTCTCGGAGAGATCGCCGAATTCCCGGGCCCGCTGCAGCGCCTGGCGCACCGTGGGGCGCTCCACGCCCTTCAGGTTCTGCAGTTCGTCCTGAAGCTTCTGGTAGCCCTCTCTGGAGAGATAAACCTCGCTCATCCTCTTTCTCCTGCCAGCTTGGCCTGGCCGGGACTCATACAAAAAGCGGAAGCGCGGACAAACTACCATCGCTCCCGCTAAATTCTTTTCCAATATATACAAAAAAACGGGGGGATGCAATACGCCGGGGGTCGGGGGCGCTTTACAGGGTTCCGGTCGGATGATACCTTAAAGGCACTCACAACCTTGATATCCTTCCTCCCTACCCGCGCGGCAGATGGGCCTGCGATTCCTCCACTTCGCCGACCTGCACCTGGGCGTCGAAACCTACGGCCGGCTCGATCCACACAGCGGCCTCAACACCCGGGTCCAGGATTTTGTCAACTGCCTGGCTTTTGTTGTTGACCTGGCCCTGGAGGAGGGAGTGGACCTGGTGCTCTTTGCCGGGGACGCGTACAAGACCTGCGACCCCGAACCCACCTACCAGCGCGAGTTTGCCCAGCAGTTGCGTCGCTTGCGCCAGGCGGGCATCCCGGTGGTGCTGGTGGTGGGCAACCACGACACCCCCGCCGCCTTCGGTCGGGCCACCTCCCTCGACATCTTCAGTGCCCTCGAACTGGACAACACCCATGTGATCCGCCGACCTCAGTTGATGCGAGTAGAGACCCGCGGCGGTCCTCTCCAACTGGCCGGACTGCCCTGGCCCACCCGCCACTCGCTGCGCGCCCTCGACGAGTACCGGGACCTCTCCCAGGAGGCCCTCAACCAGGAGATCCAGGGGATCTGCGCTGCCCAGATCGCCGAGTTCGCCCGCAATCTGGACCCCGGTCTGCCGGCGGTGTTCACCGGGCATCTGGCTGCCGCCGAGGCCACCTACTCGGGTTCGGAGCGCACCGCGGTCATCGGCCAGGACCCAGTGCTGCTGACCAGCACCCTGGCCAATCCGGCCTTCGACTACGTGGCCCTCGGGCACGTTCACAAACACCAGGACCTCCATCCCCAGGCCCCGCCCTCGGTGGTCTACGCCGGCAGCATTGAGCGGCTCAACTTCGGCGAGGAACGCGATCCCAAGGGATGCTGCCTGGTACAGATCGAGACGATGGCCTCCGGGGAGCGGCGCACCACCTGGGAGTTTGCCCCCACCCCGGCCCGGACCTTTCTCACCATCGAGGCGGATATACCCCCCACTTCCCCTGATCCCACCAACTGCCTGCTGGAGGCCATCGCCGACCACCCGCTCTCTGGGGCCATCGTGCGCCTGACCTACCCCCAGCCGCAGCCGGATCAACCGCCCGTGGACCTCTCCAGGGTGCGGGCTGCCCTGGCCCCGGCCCACCACCTGGCCGGCATCCTGCCCCGCCACACCGCAGCCCCCCGGCTGCGCCGCGCCTCGGTGGACCGCGAGCAGGGCCTGAGCCAGGCCCTGGACCGCTACATCGACAACCTGCCCGAACTGCACGGGCAGCGGGAGGTGTTGCAGCAACGCGCCGCGCAGTTGGAGCAGGAACTGGACGCCGGCGACAGGAAGGAGGAGGCGGAACCGTGATCCCTCTCTCCCTCTCCCTCCACAACTTCCTCAGCTACGGCCCCCAGGTACCCCCCCTCGATTTCACCCCATTCAAGGTGGCCTGCCTGACGGGCAACAACGGGCACGGCAAATCGGCCCTGCTCGATGCCATCACCTATGCCCTGTGGGGCGAGGCGCGCAAGTCCCAGCACGAGCGCCGCCCCGACGAAGGACTGCTGCGCCTGGGCGCCTCGGAGATGCGGGTGGAGTTCTGCTTTGCCCTCGGCGAGGAACGCTTCCGCGTCATCCGCAGCTTCCGCAGGGGGCGCCGCCAGGGCACGGCCCAGCTCGAACTCCAGATCTACGACCCGGCTGCGGCCACCTATAAAACCCTTTCGGAAAACGCCTCCCTGGTCCGCACCCAGGAGCGCATCGACCAGCTTCTGTGCATGAACTACGACACCTTCATCAACTCGGCCTTCATCCTGCAGGGCCGCGCCGACGAGTTCACCCAGAAAGGGGCCCGCCAGCGCAAGGAGATCCTGGCCAACCTGCTGGGCCTCTCGCGCTACGACCGGCTCCAGGAGCTGGCCAAACGCCACCTGCAGGCCACCCAGCAGCTCGTCCAGGAGCTCCAGCGCCGCTTGCAGGACATGGACGGGCAACTGGCCCTGCAGGAGGGCCTGGAGCGCCAACTGGAGGAACTGCGCGGCCGGCTGGACCAGGTCTCGGCCCAGGTGCTGGCCGGCGAAGCCCTGGTGGAGGAGTGGCGGGAGAAACGCCTGGAGCGCCTCCAGCTTCAGCGGCAGGGCGCCTCTGCCGAGGAGGAGCACCGCCAGCTCGCAGCCCGGCTCACCCAGGCCGAGGGGGAGGTCCAACATCTGCGCAGCCAACTGCAGAAGGACGCGGAGGTGCTGCAGCACGCCGACCAGATCCAGCGGGATTTTGAGGTCTACCACCACCTGGCCGCCGAAGACAGCCGGTTGACCCTGCTGCTGCAGGGCCAGCGGACGCTGGAGGAACAACTGCGCCGGGTCGAGCAACAGCTCCTCGCCGCCCGCCACGAGATCGAGCAGCGGCGCAGCAGTTGGGAGGCGCGGCGGCAGACCCTGGCCGACCAGTTGCGGCATTTCGACGAGGTGCTGGCCGGCGAGCAGAGGACCGAAGAGGACTACCAGCGCTTATTGGCCCTGCGCCAATTGCTCCAGCAGCAGGAAGCCCCGCGCCTGCGGTACGAGGCCCTCCAGCACGAGGAGCGCCAGTTGCGCGAGCGGATCGGCGCCGAGGCCGAGCGTCTGCTGGCCCGCAGGGAGGACCTGCAAGGGCGCCTAACTGAATCGCGGCGGCGCCTTGAGCAGCAGTCGGCCGCCCTTGCCCGCCGCCAACAACTGTCCGCGGAACTGGAGCGGTTGCAGGAGGCCGCCCGCCAGCGCGACCAGTTGCGCGAGGAGGGCGGCGGTCTGCGCACTCGCCAGGAACAGGTGCGCGTCCTGCTGGAAACCAGGCAGCGGGAACTGGCCGTGGCCCGGGAGAAGCTCCATCTCTTTCAGACCTCCCCCCAGGCCGCCTGTCCCCTGTGTGGCAGCCAGTTGGACGAAACCCATCGCCTCCAGTTGGACCAGGAGCTGACCCAACTCGAACGCGGCCAAGAGCAGGCCCTCGCCGGCGACCAGCAACAGCTAGAGGACCTCGAAAGGCAGCTAGTGGAATTGCGCCAGCAGTACCAGCGGTGGGAGCAACAGGCCCAGCCCCTGCCGGCCAGACAGCAGGAGTGGGGCCAGCTCGAAGCCCGCCTGGCCCAGTTCGCCGAAGAGGAGCGACAGGGGTGGGAGATCGCTGTCCAGATCGAGGAGTTGGAGCGCCTGTTGCGGGAAGAAGGCTACGCCCCTGAGCCGCGCCAGCGCCTGGAGCAGGTGGCCGCCGAAGAGGCCGCCCTCGCCTATCAGCCCGACCACCACGAGGGCCTGCGCCGCCAGCTCGAAGCCCTGGCTCCGGCCGAGGCCGAGCGAGTCCACCTGCAGGAGGCCCGTCTCCGTCGCCAACAACTGGCAGAGGAGCTGGACGACGCCCTTCAGAAGCTGGAGGCCGCCCAGCGCTTTCTCGACGAAAAACGCTATGGCCTACAGGAGCAGCGCGAGTTGGAAGAGCTACAGGGCCGGCTGCGCGAACTGGGCTACGACCCGGACAGACACCAACAGGTGCGCCTCGAACTCGACCGGCTCAGCGAGGTGGTGGCCCGGCGCGAGCGGCTCATCGAGGCCCGGCAACGCCACGCCAGCAACCAGGAACAACTGGCGAGAACAACCCTGTCCCTGGAGGCCGGCCGGACCCAAGTGGCCGCCCTCGAAGCCGCCGGCGCAGCGGCCCGCGCCCGACTACAGGAACTGGCCGACGCCGAGGAGCGGTTCGCCGCCACCGCCCAGGCCCTGGCCGGCCGCCGCGCCGAGCGGGACCAGCTCCTGCTGGAGCAGGGCGCCTTGCAGACCCGACACCAACGCGGGATCAGCCTGGCCGAGGAGCGCATGGAGGTGTGGGCGCGCCTTGAGGCCGACCAGCGCGAGGCGTGGATCTACCAGCAACTGGCCGAGGCCATGGGTAAAAACGGCATCCAGGCCCTGATCATCGAAAGTGCCATCCCCGAGATCGAGCAGGAGGCCAACGCCCTGCTGGCGCGCCTGACCGACAACCGCATCCAGATCGCCATCGAGTCCCTGCGCGATCTGAGAGGGGGCGGCACCCGGGAGACCCTGGACATCAAGATCGCCGACGAACTGGGCGAGCGTTCCTATCACCTCTACTCCGGGGGTGAGGCCTTCCGCACCGACTTCGCCCTGCGCCTGGCCCTCTCCAAGGTGCTGGCCCGCCGGGCCGGGGCCCACCTGCGCACCCTGATCATCGACGAGGGCTTCGGCACCCAGGACAGCCAGGGCCTGGAGTACCTGGTGGAGGCCATCCAGGAGATCAGCAAGGATTTCGACAAGGTGCTGGTGGTCACCCACCTGCCCGAGATGAAGAACGCCTTCCCGGTGCAGATCCAGGTCACCAAGCACCCGGAGCTGGGCTCGCGCTTCGAGGTGATTCACCACGGTTGATCAAAAGCGGAGCGCAAATTCCGTCGGTCCCCCTGACCGGCTCTCCAGGGAAAACCCAAAGCCGTGTCGATCCAAGATCTCCTGCACCAAGGTCAGGCCGATCCCCTGGCCCTGCTCCTTGGTGCTGAAGAAGGGCGTGAAGAGCTGCTCCTTGACCTGGGGGGTGATGCCGCAGCCCGTGTCGGCGATCACCGCCTGGACGCGGCCCTCCACTTTGCCCACCCTCACCTCGATGCGCCCCTCCTGCCCGATGGCCTCCATCGCATTCCTGAGGATGTTGACGAAGACCTGCTCCATCTGCCCCCGGTCCAGGCGCAAGGAAGGCAACCCCTCCGCCACTTCCCAGATCCAGCTGATCCTCCGCTGCCGGCTCTCGGCCTGCAAGAGCCGCTCGATCCCCCGCAATAGTTCGACCAGGTCCACTTGCTGCAAGTGCGGCTGCGGCAGCTTGACCACCTCGGAGAAGTTCCGCATGAAGACGCTCAACCGCTCGCTGCGCTGGGCCGCCACCTGGAGGGCAGTGGCGAAGTCCTCCCGGTCCTCCTGGCGCAACTGATCCCGGTAGTTGAGGCAGGAGCGGACCAGGGAACTGACCGCGCCGGTGGAATTGTTGACCTCGTGCGCCATGGTGCGAATCACCTGCTCGTAGGCTCGTTTCTCCGAGTGGCGCAACTCCTCGGTCAATTCCTCGATGAGGACGAAGCCGCGCGGAAAGCCCCGGTCGATGAACTGCGACTTCTGGCAGCGCACCCGGCGCTGGCCCTGGAGGCGCACCACCTTCGACCCGCCCACCTCCAACCCGGTCAGGGCCTGCAGCAGTTCCACGGCGCAGTCCTCGGGTTTTTTCCCCACGAGTTCGGCGGCTGGCGCCTGCAGCAGCCGCTCAGCGCTGGGGTTGACCAGGCTGATCCGGCCCTCGTAATCGAGCGTGACGATACCCGAAGGGGAGGCCGCCAGGACCTTTTCCAGGAGATAGTGCTGCCCCTGGAGCTGCAGGCGTTCCTCGCGCAACTGCTCGCTCATCCGGTTGAATACCCGGACGAGTTGATCCATCTCGGGCTGGCCGACCTCGACGAACTTGCTGCTGAAATCCCCTTCCTCGATCAGTTCGGCGCCGGTGCGGATCAGGTCCAGCGGGACGAAAAGATGGCGGATCAGCCAGAGGCCGGCGCCGAAGGAGAGGACGAAGAACAGTTCCACCGCCAGCAGCCAGACCCGCTCATCCTGCATAAGCCAGAGGGCCGCCCCGGCAAAGGCGAGATGGACCAGGACGAGGTAGCAGACGAACTTCCCCCGCAGGCTCACAGCGCGATCCCGTACTTTTCGAGCCGGCGGTAGAGGGCGGCCCGGCTCAGCCCCAGGGCCTCGGCCACCCGGCTGAGATTGCCCTCGTACGCACCCAGACAGCGGCGGATCATCGCCTGCTCCATCTCCTCGATGGTCATGCTGCCCGGCGGCGGCAGGGGCGCTGCGCCGCGCTCCTCGGGCTGCATCTGCTGGGCCAGGGAAAAGTCCTCGACCTCCAGCACGGTGCGGTTGCTCAGCAGAGCGGCCCGCTCGATCAGTTGGCGCAACTGGCGGATATTACCCGGCCAGTGCAGCCCCTGCAACCAGCGACTGGCCGGCCCACTTAGGGCCAACTCCCGCCGGTAGACCTGACCCAGGTGGCCGGCGAAATGCGCCGCCAGCAGGGGGATGTCCTCGGGCCGCTCGCGCAGAGGAGGCAGGTGGAGGGCGATCAGGTTCAGCCGGTAGAGCAGGTCCTCGCGGAATTCCCCCCCTTCCACCATCTCGGCCAGGTTGCGGTTGGTGGCCGAGATCACCCGCAGGTCCACGCTGCGGGTCGCGCTCGATCCCAGCACCTCGAAGGTGCGATCCTGCAACACCCGCAGCAGTTTCACCTGGCAGCCCAGGTCCAGGTCGCCGATCTCGTCGAGGAAGATGGTGCCCCCGTCGGCCAGGGCGAAGCGCCCCTGGCGGTCGACCCGGGCGTCGGTGAAGGCTCCCTTCACATGCCCGAACATCTCACTCTCGAAGAGGGCGGCCGAAATCCCGCCGAGGTTCACCTCGACAAAGGGCCCGTCCCGGCGCAGGCTGTTGCGGTGGATGGCCCGGGCGATCTCGTCCTTGCCCGTACCGCTCTCCCCGGTGATCAGCACCGAGGCGTCCGTGGCGCTGACCCGGCCCGCCACCTCCAGCACCCGCAGCAGCCGGGGGTCGCGCCCGACGATCTTGCCGAAATCCCAGCGGCGGTCCAACTCCTCCCGCGTCGCGGCGCCGGCCTGTCCGTGGCCGGTGGCGACCAGGCTCAGGGTGGTCCTCACCGCCTGGACCAGTTGCTCGTTGTTCCAGGGCTTGGTGATGAAATCGGCAGCGCCTGCTTTCACCCCCCGGACCGCCAGCTCGATGGAGCCCCAGGCGGTCATCAGCACCACGGGCAGTTGCGGCTGCCGCTCCTTGATCTGCCGCAGCAACTCCATGCCCTCCTCCCCGCTGGTCTGGCGGGAGAAGTTCATGTCCTGGAGGACCAAGTCGAAGCGCTCCTTTTCCAGCAACGCCAGGGCTTCGGCAGGAGAGGCAGCGATGCGGGAGTTATACCCGGCCTGCTTGAGTAGCAGGGAGAGGGAGGCGGTGATAGAGGGGTCGTCGTCGACGAGGAGGATCAAAGAATCAGCCCCCTGTCACGCAGAAGCCCGTCTACCTCCGCGAGGAATTCAGTCAGCGAAGCAGGGAGACTGCCTTCTGGGCTGTTGTCATGGCTTTCTGGAGCAGAGGCAGGATGCTGGTGCCAATCCCCTCGATATTCATCGCGCCCAAAGATCCTTTGAGTACCATGGATCAATGCGAAATTGGTGAGGGATGCGGTTTCATTGCGATTGGCCTGCACAAAAAGGTCCTCGCTGATGATCAGGCGAAATTTACCGTAGTGGGCACCTCGACTAATGGTGTCATATCGCAGGCAGTAGGGATACCGCGAACGCGCCTGGTGTACCTCGTTGGAGAGTTCTTCAACGGTCTGCACGAGCGAGAATTTCCTCTAGGGAAATGATCTCTTTCTCCATCTCTTCCGCTGTCTGAAGGGCGCTGGTCCAGTCGAAATAGGTCTCCTCGTCCTCCCAGGTATGGTCCTGGTCTTTGATCTTCCTCACGTAGAACTCCTCCGCCGACATGCCGTAACGCACCTGGTAATAGCGCCCCAGCGCCCGGAGCTCCTTCGCCTTATCCTCGGCCTGACTTTTGAGCACCAGCCCCAAGCTGCGATCTATGGTCTCCGCCGGCTCGATTCGCTTCAGGTGTTCGAGCAACTGCTCGCTGACCATCTCCATAATCGAGTCTCCTTCTCTGTGTATACAACAGAAATATAGAGAATCCGGCGGTTCCCGAACTATTCGCAGTGCAACGCCTCTGCCGGCTGCACCCGGGTAGCCAGCCATCCCGGGTACAGGGCCGCTCCTATTACCAGAAGGTAGAGAATTGCCGCCGCGCTCAGCAGGCCGGCGATGTAGACCCCTGCCCTCACCTCTGGAAACAAATCCAGTACTGCCGAATGCGCAACGAGCACCGCCCCGATAATCACCGCTCCCGTGGTCAGCACCAGCATCTCCCCGGTGAACTGGGCATGGATGTGGCGAGCATCCGCTCCGGTGGCCCGCCGGATGCCGATCTCTTTTATGCGCTGGGTCACGCTCTGCCAGAGCACCCCCACCAAGCTAAGGGCCACAAAAAGAAGAATGGAACTGCCGAGCAAAAGATAAATAAGCACTGATTGCACCTTTTCGCGGATAAATATCCGTCTCTGTTCCTCCAGCGTATTTACGCTTGCATCCCAATCGCTATTGAGAGCTTGAAGTTTTTCGTGGATTCTTCTCTCAAAGCTGCGCGGTGTTCCCGGACGGACCCGGATACCTAGAGCCGTAGGTATGCCTAAACGGATTGGTCGATCCAGGCTTAGGCGGGATAGGACGACGCAGTACGGCCCAGCCAGGGGTCCCATAATCCGATAGTCAAGAACCACTCCCACTATCCGAGTAGAGTGACCAGGCTTGTCCCATGGAAGTGACTTGCCTATTGGATCTTCGTTTCCGAATAGAATCTGCGCTAGATACCTATTAATGACTACAGGTTGAAATCTCCCAGCATCATCACTGGAATCGAACCACCGCCCTGAGATAATGTCCGGGCGCAATACCTCCTTCAGTTCTGCTCCTGCAGCAACAAGCTGGCAATCCACAGCACGACCATTCACTTCATTGCGTGCATAAGAGCTAGTCCCCATGAAGGGCAACCACTCTGCCTCACCTATTGCTTCCACCTCTCCAAATTCCTTTAGCGCCCTGTACATCTGTTGGGCAAATACAGAATCCTCCTGAGTCCACCCTCCTCCCACATGCCGGCTCACTTTCCTGACCAAATTCACAGCCCATACATTCTCGTAGGAAAACCCCGCAGGTCGGATATAATTGTCTATCAGGTATACCCCTGAGGTGAAAATCACTGAGGCCACCAGGAATACCACCAGAAGTTCTAAGCCCAGCAAACCATATCGCTGTCTACGCTTCCAAAGCAATTTTCCCACATGGAGAATCATGCCTTTCCCCCTCTCAAAGCCAGCGCTGGGTGCAATTTCGCCATTCTCCAGGCAGGGTAGAGCCCAGACAAAAGTCCTAATACTAGGATGAATCCCATTCCCCAAAAAAAGACACGGTAGTTCAGGGGAATTTCTGTATACTCTGGCCATCCCCCCCAGTTGAACCCTACCCATGCAAAAAAAGCCATCAGTCCGTAAGCCAGCACAAAGCCGAGCATACCGCCAATTGAAGTCAGTAGCACATTTTCCACCAAAAATTGTCCTACCAGGGTCCAGGAAGAAGCTCCGAAGGCCTTACGCACCCCAATCTCTGGAGCCCGCTCTAGGATACGACTGACATTCAGATTGACCAGGCTGAGCGCAGGCAAGGCCATGAAGAGCAAGGCAGCCCCTAACATGGTTCCGAGCCAGCGCAACTGTGCTAGCCTAGTGTCCTGCTCTCCTGGGCGCCTATACTCAGAGAATAGCCGCGTATCCAGCACTGTCTCCGCATTTGACTCAATTCTCTCAAAGGAGGGGACCTTGGATAAATCCACCTGCGCGAGCATGGTATTGAATTCGGCCTTGATCTGAGGAAAATCTCTTGGGTTGCGGGCCAGAAGCAGAACCTGGAGGTTTCCCAACAACTCTGTAGCTTCCTCACGTCTACTACTTATCGGCACCCACAAGTCTGCAAAGGCTGCTTCGCGAAAGCGAGGGGCATCCGCAACCACGCCGACTACGAGGTAATTACCCGATAGAGTGGGCAATTCCAGCCCTAATGGAGAGTTATAGCCAAAGAGTTTCATCTTGGCACTTTTACTGATCACTGCTACTCGACTGCGCTCCCTGTTTTCCTGTTCTGTAAATGGTCGCCCCTCCCTGAAGGTAAACTTCAAGACCTGCCAGTAGTTCGCGTCCACGTACATAAGTTCTAGATCTACCCTGTCATCACCTCTGTAAGAGACTACTGCCTCCCTTCTCGAGTACAGGGCGATCTTCTCTGGGACCTGCAATTTTCGGATATAGGAATCCATCAGCTCGCTTCCTACGCCACTCCTTATTCCCGTGATATTTCCCTCCGGGAGATCCCTTTCTAGTCCTACCTCTGATACCACTAAAGTTCTATCTGCGTTCACCTCTGGTGGATAAGATGCTATGGTGTACTCGAGAGTGGCTGTCACCACCATCAGCACCGTCAGGGTGAAACAGATCCCGAAGAGGCTGACGAAGGTGAAGAACTTCCGCCGCAGAAAGACCTTGAAGGCCGTCTTGATGTAATTCTTCAGCATGATCCCCTCCCTACTCGTAGTGCAACGCCTCGGCCGGCTGGATACGGGTGGCCAGCCGGCTCGGGTACAGGCCGCACAATAGCACCAGGCCGTAGATCATTGCCAGGGCAATGCCCACACCGCAGGCGTAGACCTCGACACTCACTGAACTGACCACCTCCAGCAGGGGAACCTGGACGGCTACCACCAGGCCCAGGCCCACACCCAGGGTGGTCATCAACACCAGTTCGCCGAGGATCTGGCGGCGCACAGCCTGTGCCGTGCCTCCCAGGGCGCGGCGCAGGCCGATCTCGCGGGTGCGGCGCGAGATATTCTGCCACAGCACCCCCAGCAATCCCAGCCCCACCATGAACATCAGGAAGGCTGCGACAATGCCGGCCACTGCCAGCAAGGCCAGGCGCAATTTGAAGGCAGTCCCTCTCAATTCGCTGAGTGCCAGCAACTGGATGGACCAGTCGCCGGCCACGCTCTGCAGCACCTTGGTCAGCGGCTCCTCGAAGGACGCCGGAGTGCCTGGCTTCAGTTTGACGGCGAACATCCCGCGTTCCCCCTCCTTGAGCCTCCTGAACATGAAGTACTCCGGCCCGGACCATTCCCCCCTTTTGCGGTAGGCGGAAATCACGCCCACCACCCTGATCTCCGTATGGTCTCCGCGGTCAGGGCCGCCGACTTCCTTGCCCAGGGGATCTTCTGTCCCGAAAAGTGCCCTGCTGAGGCGCTGGTCAATGACTGCGGGTTCCCAGCCGAGAGCCTCGTCAGCCGGCTCGAACCACCTGCCCTGGATCAGCTCCAATCCAGCGACCTCTCTGAAGTCATCGCTCACTCTGCCCCAGGCAATCCCCTCGATGGATTTCCCCAGGTACGAGGCGCTCGCTCCGCAGTAGGAATCCATGTAGGGCGTGGCGCACCCCTCGATATTGGCCACAGCCTCCACCTCCTCCCGTCCCTTCAGGGTCAAACGGAGTTGTTCGATGACAGCGGTATTCTCCGCTGCCCCTTCCTCAGGTGGCTCAGCGAACACCAGCCAGACATCCGCAATGGAAAATCCCAGGGGCTGCCGGTAGTTGAGAGCGCTGTACGCCCCCAGGGAAAGGGCAGCCAGCAGGACCAGAAAAGCGCAGAAGATCTCCAGGATGAGCAGGCTGTTGGCCCGTTTCCGGTTCCACACCATCTTGAAGAGATGTGCGATCACGAGGTTTTCCCTTTCAGGGCTTCCACCGGGTGCAGGCGCGACATCCTCCAGGCCGGGTACACCCCCGAGAACACCCCGAAGAACACCGCCGTGATCAGGCCATAGCCGAAAACCCGGTAGTTGAGCCGAAAATCCGCATAGGGGATCAAGCCGCTGTTGTTTATAGCCGGCAAAACAAGGGACGCCAACACCAGGCCGAGTGCTCCTCCCACCAGCGCCAGCAGCACGTTCTCGACCACGAACTGGCCCACCAGGGTCCAGGAAGAGGCCCCAAAGGCCTTGCGCACCCCGATCTCCGAACTCCGCTCCTCCATTCGGCTCAGGTTGAGATTGACCAGGTTGAGGGTGGGCAGGAACATGAAGAGCACCATGAACCCGGAGATCGCCCCCAGCAGGATACCAGGGTGGCTGTCCTCAAGCCCGTTGCTGAGGAGCATCCGCGACACCAGCTCGAAGAAGGTCTCCGCTCCCCCTGAGAGCCGGCTGGTCAATCCAGGATCGGGAAACTCCACCTGGGTGAGGCGGCGCTTGAACTCTTCTTTGATCAGGGGAATGTCTTCGGCTTTCCTGGCCAGGATGAGCCCCTGAAATCTCCCCTGAAAATCCCGGGAATGGAGGTATTCCTTCGACTTGGAGGTGCCGAGGGGGAGCCAGATATCTGCGAAAGGGGTGAGACGGAGGATGGATACATCAGCCACCACCCCCACCACCCGGAACCACCGCCCCTCCAACTCAAAGCTCCTGCCCAGAGCCGGCGTATCTCCAAAGAATCGTTTTTCCGTGCTCTGGTTGATCACTGCTACCAGATTGGCGTCCCGGTCATCCTGAGCGCTAAAGGGTCCGCCTTCGAGAAAGTCGAACTCCAGGATCTCCCAGAAGGCAGCGTCCGTGTACTTGAGATGAGAGGTCACCTTCTCGCTGCCATTGAAGGAGACCGCCGGCACACTGGTGGTGAAACTGGTGAAGATCGAAACGCGCTCCACGTCGGGGAGGGTGCGCACGTACCGGTCCAGGAAGGTATAACTCGGCCCCCCGGTCCACATGTTGAAGTTCTCTCCCTGGTGCGCTTCCCCATGCAACATGAAAACCGCCAAAGTCCGGTCGGTCTTCACCTCCGGAGGGAGAGGGCCGAAGAGGTGGTCCAGAAAGGCCGTGACCACCATCAGCACCGTCAGAGTGAAGCAGATCCCGAAGAGGCTGACGAAAGTGAAGAACTTGCGCCGCAGGAAGACCTTGAAGGCGGTCTTGAGGTAGTTCTTCAGCATGATCCCCTCCTAGTTCACCTGCCGGCCATCGAACAAGCGCACGATCCGCCCAGTGCGGCCCGCCAGCCCCGGATCGTGGGTCACCATCACCACCGTGGTCCCCTCCTGGCTCAGGCCCTCCAGGATCTTCATGATCTCCCCGCCCATCTGGCTGTCCAGGTTGCCCGTGGGCTCGTCCGCCAAGAGCAGCCTGGGTTTGCCGACTATGGCCCGGGCGATGGCCACCCGCTGCTGCTGGCCACCTGACAACTGCGAGGGGAAATGGTGAACCCGCGAACTCAATCCCACCCGCTCCAGAGCCTCCAGGGCCAGGCGGTGCCGCTCTTTCCCGGACAGCCCCCGGCGGTAGAGTAGGGGAATCTCCACGTTGTCCTTCACCTGCAAATCGCTGACCAGGTGGAAACTTTGGAAGATGAAGCCGATCTGTTCATTGCGCATCCTGGCCAATTGCCGGTCTGCGTAGGAGAGGACCTCCGCCCCGTTCAGGCTGACCTTTCCTCCGGTGGGGACATCCAACAGGCCCATGACATTGAGCAGGGTACTCTTGCCGCACCCCGAGGGCCCCATCACGGAGATGAACTCCCCGTTCTCGACCTTGAGGTTGATATTGTTCAGGGCCACGGTTTCGAGCTTGTCCGTGCGGTAAACCTTTTCCACGCCCTCCAGTTGAATCATGGCTTCCTCCTATTTGACGGCCACCTTGTCCATGTGGATATAATCCTTCACCTCTGAGATCACCACCTCGTCCCCCTCCATCAGCCCTTCGAGCACCTCGCAGTAGTCGAAGCTGGAAATCCCCAGCCGCACCGGTGTCTTGAAAGCGGTATTGCCGCGCACCACAAACACCGGCAACTCCCCGACCCCACCTCCCGAGAGGGCCGGCCCTTTTTTGATCCTCAAGGCCCGCGCCCGCTCCTCCAGCACAATGTAGACATCCACCCGCCGGTTGGGTCTGAGCAGCGGGTGCGCCCGGTCCTCCAACTCCAGCTCCAGGTTGACAGTGCCGTTCTCGATGGTGGGCAACACGCGGCTGATGCTACCTTTCAGGTAGATCTCCTCGTCGAGCTTCACCCTGACTGGCAACCCCACCGCCAACCGGCCCGCGTGCATCTCCGAGATGGTGGCCTCCACCCGGAAGGAACGCAGGTCCGCCATCCGCGCGATCACCTCCCCCTGCCCCACACTCGCCCCCTCCTGCGGGATCACCCAGGTGAGCACCCCTTCCCGGTCCGCCCGGATCTGCGCCTGCTCCAGGCGGCGCCGGGCCTCTTCCTGTTCCCGCTGGAGGATCTTCGCCTCCAGGGCCAAGCCCTCGATCTGAGCCTGGGTGGAGGCCTGCTGGTCCTTCTTCTCTCCTTCGAGCTGCTTCAGTTCGATGGCGGCCCGCTCCGCGGCCAGCCGGGCCTGGCGCGCGTCGTCCTTGGCCACCACCCCCGAAGCCTGGAGCTGCTGGTACTGCTGGGACCTGAGTTCGAGATTCTGCGTTTCCAGGTGTTTGATCTGCCAGCGGGTATCCAGGTCCCGCAAGCTCCGCTCCAGGTCCAGTTTCAGGCGCGCCTGCTGGTTGTCCTTGAGGGCGAGTTCTTCGCCCAGCTTTTCCACCGCCAGCCTCGCCTGGCTCAGATCCAGTTCGACGATGGATTGTCCTTTTTTGAGCAGAGCCCCCGGCCTTTCCAGGATGCGGACCACCCGGCTGGGGATCGGGCTGGAGATGAGTTGCTCGAACTCGGGGACCACGGTGCCGGACGCGGTGATCGTGGCTTCGACCAGGCCGACCTCCACCCTGGCGGTGCGGATGCGCTCCCGGTCCAGCGAGGGTCTGATCCACCCGGGGAGGTACACGAAGAGCCCCGCCAGCAACGCCAGTCCCAGGGCCGCAGCGCTGCCTCTCTTGATCCATTGCCTCTGCCTGAAGCGCGGGTCCAGTGGACGGTCCATCTCCACGTCCTCCTCCTCCACTGCCGCAAATAGCTTGCCAGAAGTTTATGGAGGGAGAGAGCCTCCGTGGACAACCTGGGATTGTCCGCTTCCGGACACCGCCCGCCCATTTGCGGACACCCTCTCCCCCACACCTTGCCCCGATTTTGGCTTTGCTGTATAGTCTGGAAGGACCCGGAACTGCGAGGAGAAAATGGCCAAAATCTCACTTGCAACAATTGCATCGAGCGTCTCCTGGACCGAACACTCCGGCTGGGAATTGCCGTCCCATTACGGCGATGTGGAGGCCGAGTACCGGGCCACCCGCACCGGCGTTACCCTGCGCGAAACCTCACATCAGAGCCGGCTGCGGTTTACCGGCAAGGACCACCTGGATTTCCTGCACCGCATGACCACCAACCACTTCCGCGGCCTGGAGTCCGGCGCCGGCCTGGAGGCGGTGTTCACCGACAACCGGGGCCGCATCATGGAGGTGGGGACCTTCTACCGGGCCGGCGAAACCACCTTGGCCGTGCTCAGTCCCGCCGGAGGGCAGACCATCCCGGCCTGGCTGGACCGCTACATCTTCGCCGAACAAATCGCCATCGCCGACCTCACCGGGGAGACGGGGATGTTCGAGGTGCTGGGGCCGCAGGCCGCCGCACTCGTCTCTAAGACCCTGGGCAAGGATCTGACCACGGTGCCAGACCACCACCTGCTGAACGACCCCCTCGCCGAAGGCGCCTGGCTGGCGCGCCTCGACTGCTTTGGGCATGCGGGGCTGCGCGCCATGGGTGCGGCGGAGCAACTGCGGGGTTGGTG
>Ga0194132_10004452_pt1 | contig 23780 bp, 22 predicted proteins | sample TA2KigOf80mmetaG_FD_148612 | JGI IMG/M metagenome (GOLD analysis project Ga0194132, IMG submission 148612) | Freshwater microbial communities from Lake Tanganyika, Tanzania - TA2015054 Kigoma Offshore 80m | ecosystem: Environmental > Aquatic > Freshwater > Lake | place: Tanzania: Lake... | reverse complement strand
CGGGCCGGCTGCAAAAGCGACCCCGTCCGATGTTGGATCGGCTGCGGGAGCGCTGTATGTCCCCATGAACGCTGGAAGTCGCAACCCTCGGTCCAGCCCAACGAGGGCTCGAGCGCCCCCGCCCTGGGACCGTTCGGCTTTGCGGCGCGCGGCCGACAGAAAAACTTCGCCTCGGAGCACCAATTCAGTTTGCGAGTTCGAACTGTCGAGCATCCATCCGCCCTAAATCCTTTCTCGAATCATCCGTGCGCGTCCTAGACTCCTGCACAGAATTCAGTTGACCATTCGTCCTAGAGCCATTATGAATCCCCGCCGTGAATCGCAATTTGATTAACCTGCTGCCTCTCCGAGGCGCTCTGCTGCTGAGCAGAGTGGCAGTTGGGTTATAGCCCGATTCTGAGAAGCTTTTGACCCCGCTGCCGATGATGGCAGCGGGGTTTTTGTTTTTTAGACAGAGTCACAAACTAAGAAAGTAGCCATGAAAAATAATCGCATCATTATCTTCGACACCACGCTCCGCGATGGTGAACAATGTCCCGGCGCATCCATGAACTTGCGCGAGAAACTTGAAGTCGCTCGCCAACTCGCCCGGCTGAAAGTCGATGTGATCGAGGCTGGGTTCCCGGTGATCAGCGACGGCGATTTTGCCTCCGTGCAAGCCATCGCCAAGGAAATCAAAGGGCCGGTAATCGCGGGCTTGGCCCGATGCGTGCCGAAAGATATCGATGCCGCGGGCGAGGCGATCAAACCAGCCGGAAAACGCGGGCGCATTCACGTGTTCTTGGCTACCTCCAAAATTCATCGCGAATTCAAACTCGGCAAAGCGCGCGATGAAATTATCCGACTTGCCGTCGAAGGAGTAAAGCGGGCCAAGTCGTATGTTGATAACGTGGAATTCTCGCCCGAGGATGGTTCGCGGACCGAGCCCGACTTCTTGATCCAAGTTTGCAAAGCCGCCATCGCTGCTGGGGCGACTACGATCAATGTTCCCGATACCGTAGGTTGGGCTGTGCCTGAACAATATGCCGCATTGATTGGGCGTTTGTACGAAGAGGTGCGTGAGTTTCAGTCCGGTCAAGCCGTGATCAGCGTGCATTGCCATAACGATTTGGGTTTGGCGGTGGCGAATTCTTTGGCCGCTGTTCGGGCCGGGGCGCGTCAGGTTGAATGCACGGTCAATGGCATCGGCGAACGCGCCGGAAACGCGGCGCTCGAAGAGATTGTGATGGCCTTGAAAACACGGGGCGATTTCTTCAGTGGATTGGACTGCGGCGTTAACACGCGCGAGATCGTGAAGTCTTCGCGTTTGGTTTCGCGAATGAGCGGTTTGCTCGTGCAACGCAGCAAAGCCATCGTCGGTGAGAATGCTTTCGCTCATGCAAGCGGCATTCATCAGGACGGCATTTTGAAAAAGCGCGAAACCTACGAAATCATGGACCCGCAGGAAGTGGGCTGGGGACAAACCGACTTGCCATTGACCAAGCACAGCGGACGCGCTGCCGTGATTGCGCGGTTGAAACATCTCGGTTTCAAAATGACCGAGTCGGATGTCAACGCGATCTTTGCGCGATTCAAAGAGGTCGGTGACAAAAAGAAATTCGTTTATGACGATGACTTGACCGCGTTGGTCGAAGGACATATCACCGAAGTACAGGAAACGTGGTCGCTGGATTATTTGAGCGTCACAAGCGGCAACCAAACCGTGCCTACGGCAACGGTCCGGCTCAAGAAATGCGGCGATTCCAAAACGACTGCCGAGGTGTTGCAAGACGCTGGCATCGGCGACGGGCCGGTGGACGCGTCCCTAAAAGCCATTGATCGCCTGACCAGGACTCGCGGCAAACTCATCGATTATTCGCTCCGCGCTGTGTCAGAAGGAAAAGATGCTCTCGGTGAAGTGACTGTGAAGGTGGACTTCGGCAACGGCGCGCTGATTACCGGGAAGGGCGCCAGCACGGACGTCATTGAGGCGAGCGCCCGAGCTTATCTCAATGCGGTAAATCGGTTTCTTTGCAGCAACCCAAACCCACCCGACAACGAGCCGCATCCATAATCACAATCACATGCCCGCGAATGGGATACTAACCAAGTGTATCATGGGCACTCGAATCTATCCTAGGCTAGGAACCCCTGTTTTAAAATGGAGCAGCCGAGTTGACGAGGCTCTAATTTCAGGCGTAAGGCTGAATATTTCAGAACCTCGTCACCTCGCTGCTACGACCTGATTGATCATCTAAAACACGCTCTAACCTAACCTAACCTAAGCGAGCATCATCCGCATCGGATGGAGTTTCCGCGTAAACGGGTTGAGCACGAGTCCAAGAATTTCAAGCGTTACCGCTCCCAAGAGGCCTTCATCTTCCGCCTCTCCCAGAATTACCGGCGTATGCCCGTCGCCCTGCGGAAGCTGGATGTAACATTCGGAAACGTTTCGCTCAATGGCTGTGCCGTCCGCCAGCGTGAACCGCACAGAGCGTTTCGGGGCGAGCTCGATGCCGCGCCACGCGTCAAGAGGAAGCAGTGTGTAGGTTGCTCCGCTGTCCACCAAAAAGTTCAGGGTCGTTTGTTTTCCGGTTGGGCCGGTAACAGTCCCCTCAATGTAACTAAGTCCCATGTCGCATGAATACCAAGAGCAACACTTTAAGCAACGCATGACTTATCGTGTCCGCGCTTTTGCTGCGGTTGCCATGGTTTTCCTCATAGCCAATCCGACGGGTGCAATCCTTCTTTCCTAGCGGAGGAAGCTTGTCCAGCCGCTGGTCTTTGCTACGGTTGCAGGGTGAGTTTTGTCGCCGAATTTAATGCCTTGCCGTGGAGCCCGCTGTTGGATCGGGCGCAGCAAGCGACTTTGCGTGACGCCGAAGCAAGCTTGGGCAAGGCGGGACTTAGCTTGGCTGATTTCGCCCATCTAATTTCGCCGTGTGCGGGCGAGTTGTTGGAAGTTCTGGGCCGCCGCTCCCAAGCACTGACACGGCAGCGCTTTGGCAAAGTCGTCCGGTTCTTTGCGCCGCTGTACCTCTCTAACGAATGCATCAACAACTGCAAGTATTGCGGCTTCTCGCGCGACAACGCGATCCTTCGCGTGACGCTTTCCTTGGACGAAGTGTTGCGAGAAGCGCGCGCACTCAAGGGGCAAGGCTTTCGGAGTCTCTTGTTGGTCTCGGGGGAACATCCGAAGTTCGTGTCCGACGAGTACCTCGCCGATTGCGTGCGAGTTTTGCATCGGGAATTTCCGAGCATTTCACTCGAAGTTGGTCCGATGGAAACAGAGGAATACCGGCCCATTTGCAACGCCGGGGCGGAAGGACTCGTTGTCTATCAGGAAACGTACGACCGGGCTGTGTATGGCGAAATGCACACGTCGGGACCGAAGCGGAATTTCGACTGGCGTTTGGAAACCCCCGAACGCGCTTATGCTGCTGGCTTTCGAAGGCTCGGGATTGGCGCGTTATTTGGCCTAAGCGATTGGCGGCGGGAAGCCCTTGGCGTTGCAGCGCACGCGGATTATTTGTTGCGGCATTGTTGGAGAGCGCAACTAACCATTTCCCTGCCGCGTTTGAGACCGAATGCCGGCGAGTTTGAACCGCTCACGCAAATGACGGACCGCGAACTTGTCCAGCTTGTCTGTGCTTTCCGCATCATGTTTCCTGACGTTGGCCTCGTGTTGTCCACGCGGGAATCGGCACAGTTGCGCGACGGCCTCATCCCGTTGGGTATCACCCTTCTCAGCGCAGGCAGCCACACGGAGCCGGGCGGATACACGGGTGCGGGCCGCGAAAAGATTCATCGGACGGAGCGTGGGCGAATCGTCAACCTGGCGGCCAATTCGAGCGAATGGGCGCAATTCCATGGCCGTGATAGGCACGCTACCGGCCAATTTGAGATTTCGGACTCACGTTCGGCGGAAGAGGTGGCGGCGCTGGTGCGACGTTTGGGTTACGAACCAGTTTGGAAGGATTGGGATGCCGCATTAAGCGCGGGATGAACGATCAGTTTGTCATAGCTAATGGCGAGAGGATAACCGCGCTGTGTCCCCTCTCAATCGAGGACTTTTTGCTCGATCACGATCTCCTGCCACGGAGCGTTGTTGTGGAACACAATGGCGAAGCGGTCGCGCCTTCAGAGTTTCGTATCCGCCAGCTTTTCGCCGGTGACCGGCTGGAGATTGTAAAGATTGTTGCCGGCGGTTGAGCTAACAACGACGCGTTTTAGTTGGTTGGTTCCGAGCGGACCTCGGACTCCGTGGATGCCGGCAAATCCCGCCAAACTGCCTTTGCGCGCCTTTGCGCAGTCTGGCTTGTTATTTTTCTGCCAAAGTGTAAACAATCCCTGCACAGCCACATGAAAAGAATCCTGCTGATAGACGATGACCCCGTGTTTCTCTCTTCATTGAGCAAGTTTTTTACTGATGAAGGATGGCATGTCCTTCAGGCTCAAGATGGGGAAGCTGGATTGAACCTCGCCGCACAGCACCTTCCAGAGACGATCGTTTGCGATTTGCACATGCCGCGCAGCAACGGTTTCCAAGTCTGCCGCTCGATTCGTTGCCATCAGGACGCACTGGGGAAAGCCAAAATCGTCGTTACCACCAGCAGCCAGTATCCCACAGACCGGCAAAATGCGCTCGAAGCTGGGGCAGACGAATACCTTGTCAAACCGGTTAATGGACCTGAGCTGCTTAAGATTCTGGAACGATTTCAAAAGACGAACGCTGTCGAAACATCGGTATCCGCATCGCCTGTTTCGTCAAAAGGGCAGGGGACCAAACTGCGCTTCTGGGGCGTTCGAGGCTCCCTCCCAACGCCAGGCCCAACGACCGTCCATTACGGCGGCAATACTTCGTGTGTTGAAGTGCGAGCGGACGGCGAATTGATCATCCTCGACGCAGGAACTGGCATTCGCTCATTGGGCCTTCAGCTCGCGTCGGAATTTAAGGATAAGCCGCTGAACGTCACGCTCCTGATTTCGCACACCCATTGGGACCATATTCAGGGCTTCCCATTTTTCGCGCCGGCCTACAATCCACGCAACTCCCTGCGCGTTCTTGCTTACGAGGGCGCCCGCCGAGGACTGGAAGCGACCCTCGCCATTCAAATGGAGAGCCCTTACTTTCCGATTAGCATGCAGCAAATGCCCGGCAACATCACCGTGCAAGAGCTCAAGGACTTATCGTTCAAAATAGGCGAAGTGCGTGTGGAAGCGTCGTTCGTTAATCATCCAGGTGTCTGTGTGGGATATCGGTTGTTCACCCGGGAAGGCTCAATCGCCTACGTCCCCGACAACGAGCTTTTTCAAAGACTCAAGGCCCAGAATACAGAAGGATCGGCTCACGACATCGAATCGGTCCAGGATTTCGCGCGGCGCCAGGACCAGAAACTCATCAAGTTTATTCATGGCGCCGACGTGCTGATTGTCGATTCCCAATACGACGCTGACGAATACCCGCAGCACGTGGGATGGGGCCATAGTTGCGCGGACGATTCGGTTGCGCTCGCTGCAAGCGCCGAGGTCAAGCGCGTGTTTTTATTTCACCATGACCCCAGTCATGGTGATGCCAAAATCTCCCAGATGCTGGCGCGGGCGAGAGACCTCGCTGCCAGACTCGGCGGAAAACTCCAAGTAGAAGCCGCGCGCGAAGGCGGCGAGGTGGACTTGATGTAAACACCTGCGAGTTGGGAACAGAAGATCGCAAAGAGCGCCAGGCATCGGATTCCAACCAGGCCTGCCTCTCCGGAAAGGCATTGTGTCGATGGTAGGTCAAGCCACCGCCCATCAATTTACCGAGCGAGCTTCCGCAGCCGGCGGCGGAGCTGGCACGTCCACACCGTCCGGCGGCAATACATCGGAGAATTGGTCTTCATCCTTGAGATATTTCTTCAAGCGAAAGAGTTCCTCCTTAAGCTGCGCGACTGTTGCCCGTGATGCTGGATCGTGATAAATATTTCGAAGTTCCTCTGGATCCTTAATCAGATCGAAACACTCCCATTGGTCTTTCTTCCAGTAGTAAATCAGCTTGTGGGTATTTACCGGTAAGAATGGTGGCGCGGCTGGGCGTGCAGATGGAATTTGCCGCAAAGCAACGATCAAAGCGCATGCCTTTGCGGGCAATGCGGTCGAGATGCGGTGTTTCATTGATCTTGCTCCCGTAACAACTCAGCGCGTGCGCAGCGTGATCGTCGGTCATGATGAAGAGAATGTTCGGCCGGACAGCGGCAACGGCGCCCGAGGTGGAAATCCAGAATGCTAAGGCGGCGCCGCAAACTGTTGAACGGAGCTTAAGGAGTAAGGCAATTTTCATATAGGCAGTTGGTCGAACATCTAACAAGCGCTCGTTGCGACGGCGAGGCTTTCCTTCGTTGAATTCGACGCAAGACCTCAGCGAACTGAAACGGAAAAGAAAAAAATATGTTTTGCACGTGACAGGAGAGCCGGGAATTATGGCGAGCGTGAGAATCTCAGCCGATTTTTCAAATTTCGTGGCGGCTCTGGCTTCAGTGTTTGTATCCTGCAACGCGTCGGCGAGGTCGGGGGCGTTCGGCTTGGCCAATGGTTTGCCGATTGCAAATCGCCGATATGGCAGAGCGAAACTCTGCCTTACGGTCTGCCAGGTTGCGCTTTTCGTTGCGGCGGCCAGCCACGCCTCGGCCGCAAGTTGGCCGCAACTTCAAGGAGACGCGCTCCGTTCTGGAAATGCTCCCACAGCGACCGTGCAAACGCCGCTCGGGCTTGTCGCAGCTGTGCCGTTGACCGATGCCATTTTTGCGTCGCCAGTCGTCAGTGACGGCATGGTCTTTGTCGTGGACGGCGCCGGAGTTGTTTTCGCCATCGATGTGATGACGCACAAGGAACGTTGGCGGTTCGCAACGAAAGGGGGATTGGGCAATTGCAATAACGTCGCGACTCCAGCAGTTGCGGGAAAGCACCTGCATGTCGGCACAACAGCCGGCTATTACTATGTTTTCGATAAGGACACCGGCACAGTGATGAAAGAGATCGATTGCCAGGAACCGATTTTTTCTGCGCCCGCTGTCGGACAGAATCGAGTGTACTTCGCCACGCTCGGAGCTCGAGTTTATGCACTCGAACCAAATGGCGACATGGCTTGGACCTGGGATTTTGTAAAGGAGGTCGTCAAGTTCGACGGCAATCGCTGGAGCGGCGCAGATTGGCTCGCGAGTCGCAAGGATCGAGTGACCTGGAAAGATCACTTCGTTTGCTCGCGCGACATCTGCCTGATCAATAATGGCAAGACCATTGTCATGCCCGCTGGAGGACGAACGCTGTTTCTGGAAGATAGCGGCAAAGGTCCAAAGCTGCGCGCGCTGGGCGAAATTCCCGATTACGCGGGCAAGGAATTTCCCGCCACGTTCGGCCAGAGCGCTGACGCGGCTGGGAACGTTTACGTGCAATGGCATCGCCGTGATAATTCCGGCCGCGTCGAAAAGATGCGGCTGGTCGATGACAAGCTGGAGATGGATTACGTAAAGGGAACGGAAACCCTGATTCGTCTACCGGGCCTGTTGAGCTTTGCGCCGGTGAGTATTCGCGGCGATGACGTCTATCGTGTTCGCCCGGAGCAAGGGCTGGGCTTGTGTCGTCACACCAACGGGAAGGATCAACCGCAAGCATTGAACGACGCTGGTTCGATCTGTCCGCCGGTCTTGACCCGCGATCATGCGATTTATGGCGGCCTGGATGGCAAGCTGTATCTGGTCCCATTGGCGGGCGGCACCCCCTGGTCGTTTGCCACAGCTTTCGGCGCACCGATTACGGCGCCTGTCGCGGTCGCCGATGGGCGGCTCTACGTTGCTTGCGAAGATGGTTATCTCTACGCGCTCGGCCCGAATGGAAACGCACCGCTGCCGACGAAAGATTTCCAGTTAACCAAGATTCGCAGTCCATTGACCGGATCGAAAGCCGGCCCAGAATTCGACTGGTACACCAATTATGGAGATTTCCAAGGTTCGAACGCAAACGATCAAGGATTGAAGCCTCCGCTGCGGATGCGTTGGGCACGCCGCTTGGAAGGCACGGTAAAGCACGAACCCGTCTGCGGCGGCGGACGACTGTACACTCACACTGCCGAAGGGCAGATTATCGCCGTCGAACAGGATACGGGCCGCTTGCTTTGGAGACGTTACTGGCCTGACGTCTATTTGTCGTTCACCTCGCCGCTCTATGTTGGCGGCAAACTCTTGGTGCCGCAGGCCGGAATGAAGCGTTCGCTTGTGCGCTGTTTGGACGCGGCCACGGGAAAACTGCTCTGGGAAGCGTCATTCACCGGTTCGCCCAGTTGGAGCCGTCAATTCCCGCCAGTTGTTCATGGCAAGGTCGCCATTTACGCTTCCGGGTCCGGCGAATACGCCGCGCAAGGAACGGAACCGCCCTTCACTTTTGGCGGCACGCCGGTCGATGCGGGCGGGCGCGAAGTGATGAGCTGGATTTATTCGAACGACAATCCTTACTATCCGAAACACAATCGCCCTCGCCTCTGGGCGTGGGACCTCGACACCGGCAAAGTCGTTTGGGAAAAAGATTTCTCTGAATATGGCCGCGGCGGCAACGACTGCGGCATCTGTTTGCTCGACGGCAAACTCTATTACTCGACCTTCTTCGGTTATGCGTCCAGCGCGCGTGCGCGGCGAGGGCTCCCTCCCGAAAACAACGGTCTTACCGCATGTCTTGACCCACAAACTGGCAAAGTCCTGTGGCTGACGACCAAATACTATGTAACCGCCAAATGCACGCTCAGCGCGCGAGATGGTCGCATTTACCTCGGCGGAAACAACCAGGCTTACGAAGGAACCAAGGACCGCTTCGTCTGGTGCCTTGACGCCAAGGATGGCTCGCTCGTCTGGCAGTCCGACCCAGTCACCTCAGCGTTAAATGTCGTCACCGTCGGCCAGCAATTCATTTTCTCCAATGCGCTGCGCGGCAAAGGGAATGTCTTCGACCGCCAAACCGGCAAAGTTGTCAGCAGCATCGGCCACAATTATGCCTGCTGCCGTTTCACATTGTCCGAGCCCTACGTCCTCGGCGCCAACATGGACATGATTGACCTTTCCGATAACGGAAAACTTGTCTCGACCGGCCCGGCCATTGATTCGCGCGAATGTCTGGGCGCCGTGGTCTCAAACGGTCGCATCTTTTACACCTCGCAAGCGAGCGGCTTTGTCGTCTCGCAGACCTACGGTGCTGATTCAGCGTCGTTGCCCGCCGTCTGGGAGCGGCGCTGAAGCAATCAATTGCAACAAGATTGCGCTTGCGCCAGCGAACCTCGGCGCTAGAGTTTTTTCCACAGTTTACCTAACGTGGCGATCCACCTTTCGCGGTGGTTTTTTATTTTAGCTGACTAGCTTTAACCGAAACGATTTTGAAAATCTTCAGCGGCACCTCTAATCCGCCCTTGGCAAAAGCTATCGCAGCTTCCATCGGGACCGAACTTGGCAAATCCACCGTTAGCGCTTTTCCGGATGGCGAAACGTTCGTCAAGATCGAGGAGAATGTCCGGGGAGAGGACGTTTATCTGGTTCAATCGACGTCGCCTCCGACCAACCATCATTTGATGGAGATGTTCATATTAATGGACGCTCTCCGCCGGGCGAGCGCGTCCCGCATTACGGCGGTCCTTCCATTTTATGGTTACGCCCGTCAAGACCGCAAAGATCAACCGCGCGTCCCAATTACCGCCAAGTTGGTGGCGAACCTTTTGGTGGCCGCCGGCGCGAATCGAATCCTCACCATGGATCTGCACGCCCAGCAAATTCAAGGGTTCTTCGATATCCCGGTAGACCACCTCTACGCGGCGCCGGTGATGTATGAGTACTTGAAGGCAAAGCGGTTGCCGGACTTGGTGGTTGTTAGTCCAGACGTTGGTGGGTTAAAAATGGCTCACGCGTACTCACAGGTATTGGAAGCCGGCTTGGCTATCGTGGCCAAGCGGCGCAAGAACGCAACCGAGATTGAATCGATGACTGTCATCGGTGAGATTCGCGGCAAAACGGTGCTGATGGTCGACGACTTAACCGAAACGGCTGGAACACTTACGGCAGCGGCGGCTTTGCTTAAACGCAAGGGAGCCAGGAAGCTTTATGCGTGCGTTTCCCACGCCATATTGAACGATTTAGGGGTGTCGCGACTCCGAAAATCTAATATTGACGAACTGATTACGACTGATACTGTTCTACGCCCTGCGTTTGACGGGGTTAATATCACCACGCTGTCGGTAGCGGGACTGCTTGGCGAAGCAATCAAACGAATCCATAGTAATTCGTCTGTAACTTCGCTTTTTGAGTTTAAGGGCGGACGCACCAGTTGAGCTGGGCGCCGCGATTAATTTGGATTTGGAAAAATTTAAGAATGAAATCTGTATCTTTGACTGCTTATCCCCGCGCGGGAGTCCGGCGGGCTGGTTTGAAAAAGGTGCGCCGCGCCGCGCGTATTCCCGCCGTGATTTACGGCCGGCATAACCCGCCTCAAAATCTTGAGATTGGCGCCAAGGACATGGAAGACCTCATTCACGCCTCAGCGTCAGAAAATATTCTCCTGGATTTGTCCGTTGCCGACGATCCGAAGCCGAAGCGTCTGGCGCTCGTGCAAGAGGTGCAGCATCACGCCTTGAGCGGCAAAGTCCTGCACGTCGATCTGCACGAAGTAGTCGAGGACGAAAAAGTCAATGTCAACGTTCCACTTGAAACTCTCGGCGAAGCGATCGGAGTCAAAACGGGCGGCGGCATCTTGGAGCATGTCTTATTTCGCCTCAAAGTCCGAGCCCTGCCGAAAGATCTGCCTGAAGCTATCCAGATCGACGTCAGTAACCTCGAACTCGGCAAGTCGATTCACATCGGTGAGATCAAAGCTCCGGAAGGTGTGGAGATTCTCGGCGACAAGAAAATCGTCGTCATTTCTGTTGCAGTGCCGAAGACCGAAGCTCAGGAAGCAGCTGAAGAAGCGGCTGCAGCAGCTGGACCAGCTGAACCCGAAATGATCAAAGAGAAGAAGGAAGAGGGCGCGGCCCCGGCGGCTGAGAAGGGCGCGGAAAAGGCTGCGGAGAAGGCAGCCCCCGAGAAAGCGGGCGAAAAGCCCGAGAAGAAGGCCGAGAAAAAGAAGTAAAGCCGCAGCTGTCAGTCCGCGCGCTTGACGCGGCCTAAACTTTCCCATGGAGAATTGTTATCTCATCGTGGGATTAGGAAATCCAGGGGCGGACTACGTTTCGACGCGCCACAATATTGGATTTATGGCCGTCGAACGACTCGGCGAACGGTGGGGCGGTCGCTGGACGTTCGAAAGAAAATTTAAGGCGCGTTTGGCGCGCATGGAAGTGAAAGAACGCCAAACGCTGGTTTGCGAACCGCAAACCTACATGAATCTAAGTGGGATAGCGGTTCAGGCGATCACCGAATATTATAAGGTCGCTCTGGGGCGTTTGCTGGTGGTTGTCGATGATGCCGATTTGCCGCTCGGCGAAATCAGAATGCGCGCCAGCGGCAGCAGCGGCGGCCATCACGGGCTGGAATCGATCGAGCAGCATTTGGCCACGCGGAATTATCCGCGGTTGAGGCTTGGCATCGGACGCCAAGCCAGCCAATCGCGAGAGATTACGGGGCATGTGCTTGGCCGGTTTGGTGCAGTCGAGTTTGAGGTCGTGAAAACGGTCATCGAACGGGCGGTCGACCAAATGGAATGCTGGTTGACGACTGGAATACAAAGAGCAATGAGTGAATTTAACGGAACGGTCAAACCTCCGGTAGAGAAAGAAAGTTAAGTGAATAAGTACGAAGGTCTGTTTATATTGAATACGGCGGGCAAGGAAGAGGGTATTAAAGAAACGATCGACAAGATTTCCGCCGAGATTGCCGCGGCGGGAGGAAAGGTCGAGACGGTTCAGAAAATGGATAAACGTCCATTCTCGCGAATCGCCAACAAGAAGTACAACGCGGGGTTTTACGTCAACGTCATTTTTGACAGCAAACCTGGCGCGATCGATCAGCTCAAGCACCGCTTCGCGTTGAACGACGAGATTTTTCGTGTTCTCTTTACCAAAGCGCCGGCGCCGAAGAAAGATCAGCAGGGCGCCTAAAGATCATGCCCAGTTATAACAAAGTCATCCTCATCGGAAATCTGACTCGCGATCCAGAGTTGCGTTACACCCCTAAGGGGCTGGCTATTGCTAAACTCGGTCTCGCTGTGAATCGTTCCTGGCGCGACCAAGCGACGGGCGAACTTCGCGAAGAAGTGACGTTCATCGATATTGATGCTTTTGGGAAACAGGCCGAAACAATAGGACAATATTTGAAAAAGGGCCGCCCGCTTATGGTTGAGGGCCGCCTCCGTCTCGATACTTGGGACGATAAACAGACGAATCAAAAACGCAGCAAGTTAGGAGTCGTCTTGGAATCGTTTCAATTCCTCGATTCCGGCGCCAATCGCGGCGAAGGGGGTTCCGCCGAACCGGCGCGAGCGCGTCCCGCTCCTCCGTCGGCCGCACCGTCTGGCGCGCCGGAAGCAGAAGAGAGACCCCCAGAAGAGGACGATGTTCCTTTCTAAGCGAAATAATAATTTTTATGGCCAAAACTGAAGTCATCCTTACTCATAATGTCGTCGGCTTGGGAGGCGAGTCGGACCAAGTAAAAGTCGCCGCTGGTTACGCGCGCAATTACCTTTTTCCCCAAGGTCTCGCCATTCCTGTGACGGCTGCGAACAAGCGGCGCTTGGAAGTCCTGCGGCAACGGCGCGCCGAGCGCGAATCTCATGAGCTCAACTCAATGACCGAACTCGCCCAAAGCTTGTCCAAGCTGACGCTGGTCATCGCCATGAAAACCGGCGAAGACGGCAAACTCTTCGGTTCCGTTACCGCAGGCACAATCGCTGACGAGCTGAAGCATCAATTCGAAGCTGCCGTTGACAAACGAAAAATCCACCTGCCTCAACCGATCAAAAAACTGGGCGAGCATGACGTGGAACTACGCCTGCACCAGGATGTCGTAACGACGCTTAAAGTCCGCGTGGACAGCACGACGCCTGCGGCAAAGCCTGCTGAATCTCCCGCTGCTGAAGGCAGGGCCGCGAAAGAACCGGCCGCCGCCAAAGCTGCGCCCGCCGAAAAGCCGGAAGCGAGGAAGGAAAAGGAGCGTTCGCAGCGCAAGCCACGTCCAGGCAAGGCCGAAACGACTTAAGCGTGAGCGCGCAACCCCTCGTCAAGTTGGCAGGACAGGGCGTCCCGCCTGTCTTGCTTCTGTTGTACGCGAATGCTGGACAGGCGAGACGCCTGTCCAGCGACGGTTCAACCGGGAGAGGGGTTGCCTAGCATGGCTTCACTGGCTGGAAAACTTGGCATTGTCTTCGGCGTCGCGAACAAGCGCTCGATCGCTTGGGCGATCGCGCAAGCTTGGCATCAGGCCGGCGCCAAGCTGGCCTTTACCTATCAAGGGGAACGCCTCAAGGAAAACGTCGAGGAACTCGCGGGCACGTTCGGCGCTGATACGCTTATCCTCCCGTGTGATGTCACGATGGACGACGAGATCACTCAGGTTTTCGCTCGCGTCGGCGAGAAGTTCGGGAAACTGCATCTGCTCTTGCATTCGGTAGCGTTCGCGCCGCGCGAAGCGCTCGAGGGCGACTTCCTCAGCACGAGTCGCGAAGCGTTTCGGATCGCTCACGATGTCAGCGCCTATTCACTCGTCGCTTTAGCTCGTGGCGCTGCGCCGATTATGACCGACGGTGGCAGCATTGTGGCCATGACTTACTACGGTTCGGAAAAAGTGGTGCCGCATTACAACGTCATGGGCGTGGCCAAAGCATCCCTCGAAGCGAGCACGCGATACCTTGCTTATGATCTGGGGCCAAAGAAAATTCGGGTGAACTGCATCAGCGCGGGGCCGGTCAATACGCTCGCCGCGCGTGGCATTTCGGGTTTCGGCGAAATGTTGAAGCATTACGAAGCGCACGCTCCCCTCAAGCGCAACGTGCTGCCGGACGAACTCGGCGCTACTGGCGCCTTTCTCGCAAGCGATGGCGCCGCCGCCATTACCGGCCAGGTGATTTACGTCGATTGCGGCTATCAAGTAATGGGGATGTAGCCGGCGTTGACGTTGCAGAAACGTTCGCAGAGTGGAAGCTTTTTGAGGAATTTTCGACCCGTCCGGCAATTTCAGCTTCTGCAGCGCAAACGCTGCGCTCCCTGACCGAAACAGAACATAGAAATACATTGCCCGATAGTCCGGCTTTTGGCTTTCTTGATGACCTATGAATGTGCGGCACTCATGCGTCAGCCCTTTCGCGTCAGCGCTTGTACTTATCGCGATGACCTTGCCAACTCAAAGCCAGGACAATCTTTTGCCGCTAACGTTGCGTTCGCGCGTTAAAGACGCAGAGAATCCAACATTTGCCACGGTCGAGAAAAAGGCGAGTTGGGATCCGAAAAAGACGGCCCTGATCATCTGCGATATGTGGGACGATCATTGGTGCAAGTCGGCGGCGCGTCGTGTTGACGAATTGGCCAAGCCAATGAACGACGTCGTAAAAACCGCGCGATCCAAGGGTGTCTTCATTATCCACGCGCCGAGCAGTGTGGTGAACTTCTACAAAGAGACACCCCAACGCAAACTTGCGCAAAATGCGCCGTTCGCCAAATCGACAGTGCCTTTGTCCACAGCGGAGCGCTGGGGCACAACTTGGTGCTGGCCGGACTCTGCCCGAGAAGGCGAACTGCCGATCGACGACTCCGATATGGGCTGCGATTGCGCCACGAAATGCACGATCCGCGATGCTTGGACACGCCAGATCGCGACGATCGAGATTGCCGCCGGCGATGCTATTACGGACAACGGGCAGGAGACTTGCAATCTGCTTCACGCTCGAGGCATTGATAACGTGATCCTAATGGGAGTGCACCTGAACATGTGCGTGCTGGGCCGGCCTTTTGCCATCCGTCAGATGGTGAACATCGGCAAGAACGTGGCTCTGGTGCGCGATATGACAGACACGATGTATAATCCCGAGAAACGGCCTCACGTGAGCCATTTTCAGGGAACGGTTCTCGTGGTGGAACACATCGAGAAATATTGGTGCCCGTCCTTTACCAGTTCAGACATCACGGGCCGCCCGCCCTTCCGTTTTAAGAACGACCCACGCGGACAGTAGGCCCAATTAGCGCCAAAAACGCGTGGTGGCTCCCATAAACTGTTTGGCAGGAGAGTGTGTCCCGCCTGTCCATCAACTGCGCACACCAAAAGCTGGACCGGCGGGGCCGCGCTCTCCTGCCTGCTTGTCTTACTTAAGCTCGTGGTCTGCGGGTTTGATGCCTTTCTTACCCTTGTTAAATCCAAAAAAGGTCGGCTTGAATTCACCAACATAATCAACGTTGCTCTTCGCGGGAATCTTGCCTTGCAACCCCAACCCCCAATAACAGGCATTGACGAGCAACCGGCGCAATCCCTCGCTTTCGAGGTCAGACGCTGCGCCAATGGTGCTGCCAATGATGCGCGATGTTTTCCCGGTTTCGCCGGTGTAATTGCGGACCCATATTAACGGCATCATTGGATTGTTCTTCGGGCCTTCCACAGGTTTATCGCTCGGATTCATGCCGGCCAGCACTTGGCCCAAGACGAGCACTTTCGCGTCGGCGGGTAAATGAATGATCCCATAAACATCCGTCGGTCCCCAGATGTCATCCACACTTTTGAGAATGGGATGATCTTTCATTGCGGCGTTAATAATGCCTCGCGTGCTTTCTTTCCCATGATTGCCATGGTGACTGATCCAGGTATCACCCAGCACGTGTTGGCCGAAACCGCCGGGCCATTCTTTGCTGCGCCAGTCGTACTTCGCGTAAGCGCTTTGTTTGTTTCGCTTGATTTCGAACGCATGTGTCGAAGTGCGCAATCCCAGGATCGGTTTTCCCGAATTCACAAAGTCGACGATATACTTCATCTGATCGTCCGGGGGCTCGCGGAACCGCGCGAAGAGGACCATCATGTCCGCATTTTCGAGCGCTTTCAGTCCGACGATGTTTGTCTGGTTATTGGGATCGATCGTGCCGTCAGCCGGGTTGATCGGAAAAAGCACGGTGCACTTGAAGCCGTGGCGAACGGCGAGAATCTTGGCGAGCATGGGCATGCCTTCCTCCGAGCGATATTCTTCATCGCCGGTGACGAAAACAATGTGCTTGCCTTGGCCTGGCCCTTCTTTGCCTTGGTAAACAACCCAATCCGCGGCTTTCATCTGCGCGCTTCCGACGAGATTTAGAGCCACGATCAGTCCTGTTAAATATTTCATAGCGTTTCCTTGATTCAAAGTGGTTCGTCTGTTCATAACTTAGCCGATAGAAAAAAACAATCAAGGAACCGGCTTTGGTTCGGCTTTGTCTCCGTTGTGATCATGGCCGTCGTGCTTGTCATTATCATGCGCCTCTGTTTTCGTGGTTCCGGTCCTTTCCGCGTGGTCGTGACCTCTTGTCTCAAATTTCCCAATCACAGCCGCGAGAAGCAACCCGGCGATCAAGGCGACTGACAGCTTGCCCCGATCGTGGGCGTGAAATTGAAGCTCAGGAAGCAGGTCACTCGCAGCGGTGCAAAGGAACGTTCCAGCAGCAAAAGCCAGAGCGCCACCCAGGAACACATCGGCCGAACCGCCATACGCGTTGGCTCCTAGATGAAATAACGCAACACCCACTGGAATAGCCAAAGCAAAAGCGCTGTTGACGAGATGCCGCGACTGCTTCGACCAACCGCCCGCGGCCATGAGGGTGCCAATGGCCATTGCGTCAAATGGTTTGTGCAAAATCACCACGAGAAAAGTCTCGAAACCCGCCAGCAATTCAACGCCATCCGCTTGCGTTTCCGCTTTGACACTCGCGGCCAGCGCAATCCCATCGATTAATGTGTGCAACGTCAATCCGAGCGCCGCGCCGCTCCACGACAGATGGCCCGCAGATTTGTCGGCCAAGGTGTGCGGTTGGTCGCCTTCGGGCGCTTCCTCGGGAACATCGTGATGATGGAAATGAAAGAAGCGTTGGATAAAAAACATGACCAGGAATCCAGCGAGCAAACACCAAGCAGTCCGGTCGATGGAACGTAACTCGAACCACGCGTGCGGGAGCAAATGCAACAGGCCTACCCCTAACATCAACCCGGCGACGAAGCTGGTTGCCACCTGCATCCGTGTATGAGTCAGCCGGACAAATAACGGAATCCAACCACCCGCGAGCGACGCCACCAAGATGAGAACAGAATACAACAACAGAAGCACGCCGGGTGAAATTAGGTTTTCGTCCATCTGGAGGTCGAAAGTGTACAGGGTTCTATCGCGTTGTCAGCACTCTTCTGCTCTCAGGACGCTCAGGACTGTCACCGCGCGCATCTCAGTTTCTTGCAATCTATGTTGCTATGCGTTCCCTGTAAAGCAAGGGCAAGATCAGAATCAACGAGCAAGAACCAAGCTTAACCAAGCTCAGCTCATATCCCTAATGCAAAGGGACTGGCGCGCCATCCCATCCATTCGGTTAAGGTATTGGCTGACGCTTTAGGTTCAGCGGGCGGGCATAGCGCCATCGATCCGTTCCTCTCGATCTTAGGTTGCGGGATCGAGGGCGCGTCGCCAAGCAACCGAAACGTGCTGGACTTTTTTAGCGACCGGATGCATTCGCTGTGTACAATGCAACTTAGTCATGAAGGTTAAACACGAACCCCTCGCAAGCTTGTGCAATGCCGTGAACCCTCAACGGCTGGTTCAGACAGCGGTCCAGCTAGTCTCAGCCCCAAGCCCGACCGGGGACGCTGGAAAAGCGGCCGACTGTTTGGCGGAGATTCTGCGCGCGGATGGTTTTGCTGTGACAAGGCCGGCGGCAGGCCACCCATCTTCGCCAGCTGTAGCAGTTCGTTTCGACAGCGGACGCAAGGGGCCTGTTCTGCAGTTCAACGGGCATCTGGACACAGTCCATTTGCCATTTGTGCCGCCCCGGGTTGATGGCGATCAGCTCACAGGCAGCGGGGCAGCCGATATGAAGGCGGGCATGGCTGCAGCCGTTGAAGCTTTGCGCGCGTTACGCGACGCGAACGCTCTTCGTACTGGATCAATCCTGCTGACTGGTCATGACCTTCACGAAGCGCCTTGGGGATTTGGCCAACAATTGGATCACTTAATTCGCGATGGTTGCGTCGGCGACGCCGTGCTAATTCCCGAACCGCTGAGCACTCAGCTTCCGGTGATTGGCCGCGGTGCGGCGACATGGAAAGTCTCCATTCGACGAACTGGCCCGCCGGTGCATGAAGTGATGAGGCCCAAGGACGAACCAAGTGTCATCGCGGCAGGCGCTGAATTGGTCGGTCGTTTGGAACGATTGAACAGGCAGTTGGCCTTTCAGTCGGACGCACTGGCTGGAAGCGCCAGTCTGTTTGTCGGTCAAATCCATAGCGGCGAGATATACAATCAATATCCGCAAGAATGCTGGCTCGAGGGAACACGGCGGTGGTTGCCGGGAACCGCGAAGGAAACGGTCAAAGCCGAATTCAGGGATATCTTGTCGCGCCTCGAAAAGGAAACTGGCGTTAGTATTGCCGCCGATTTTCGATTTATCCGCGACGCTTTCTTTTTGGAACAACAGCATCCATTTGTATCGGCCTTTCAGCAATCGTACCGAGCTGTCACGGGCCAAGACTTGCCCATCGGTCCAAAGCCCTTTGTCGATGACGGAAATAGTTTCTCGGCTGATGCCAAGGTTCCCGCCATTACGCACGGGCCACGCGCCGGTGGACAGCATACTGTCAATGAATGGGTCTCAATTGACGATTTGGTGCGCGTGGCTCAGGTGTACGCGCTGACGGCAGCGGCATTTTGCAGTTCGCCGTAAGTGATGAACCGCGTAGGACAGCGCGTCTCGCCTGTCCTGCCAGGCTTGGTGCACGCAAATGCCAGACAGGCGGGACGCCCGTCCTACGAGCCATTCCGCGGCGTGGAATCACTTCGCAGCCACGAGAGCATTTCGAGGAGCTTGGGCGGCTGGCCGGTGCGAAGAATTCCGATGCGAAAAATCTTCCCAGCCAGCCACAATACCCAGCCAGCCGAGACGAGCATCAGAACCAGCGTGCCAATCAAATCAAACAGAGGCGGATCAGCCATGGCGCGGTTCATCATGATGAAAGGCGTGTAAATAGGGATCCACGATAGAATCGTTGCCAACGCGCCATTCGGGTCCCGCGGGATGAACATCATCGTCAGCAGCGGCGCCATCATCATCATCGTAATGACCGACATGTAGCTTTGGGCTTCTTTCAGAGAATTGCAGACGCTTCCGATGGAGAGAAAGATTCCGGCATAAAGCAGGTATCCGAGAAGAAAATAAATCAGAAACGCTGGCAATAAATTCGATGTGCGAATGACCATGAATGCCTGGCTGGCCAATTCCGACTCCGGGCTCGATTTCCACGCGAGCACGCCCACCATCGCGAGCAGCCAAGCCCCAACCAATGTCAAGCCAATCGCGGAGATGCCCATCAACTTGCCCATCATCAGTTCTCCTGGGGTTACTGACGACAACAACACTTCAATCAACCGGTTTGATTTCTCCTCGATCGTATTGTTCAAGAGCATCTGGACGATTGAAAAAATGGCGAGCCACAACAGGTAAACGAAAGCTACCGGCGACCATTGACGAATCCGATCAGCCAGACTGACTGTCTCCTGACCAGCCTCTTTTTGGGGATTGAGATCGACGACGGGAACATGCGTTTGCAGCACATTGCGCATAGCGCCAACATCCAAACCTCGATCGAGCGCTTCACGACGGCGAACCTCGCCGTTGACCGCTCGTTCGATTTCATCGCGAAGCTGTGGGTCCGCAAGATTACCCGACCAATATTCAATTCCTTTGGGCGCATCTAACCCGGGCGCACCGGACGCAGACGCACCCCGCACAATTTTCTGATCGACATCGGCGGGAATCAAAATCGCGGCATGCAACCGCACCTTCTGGCCATCGACGGTGATCCGCTTGTCGCCACGGAGATATGGTTTCAACTCTCGGGCGAGCGAGGGCATATCCCAATCGGGTGTTATTTCTTTGGGCAGAGGAACTCTGTGAAAAATTCGCTTCGGCTCGATGAATGGCGGAGCATTCTCCCGGAGGTACGGCTTCAATTGGAGGAGTTGAGCCTCTCTGCTGCCTGGATCCTCCGCGGGACGCTCCGCTTCCGGCCCCGTCAAGCCGCCGACGAAATCGTCCACTCTTCGATTCGGAGCCGGGATTCTCTCCAGATCGATCTTGGTCAAAGCGTGCTTGACGGTATTGGGTTTGGAATATCGGACCGTGTATTCGTTCAAAGCTTCTCGAACTCTCCTATCGTGCGCCCGATCAAGACGCGCCGCGACGGTCTGCTCAAACTTGCCGGATTGATCCACGAAAACGAAATGGCGGATCGGGGCAGCTTTCTTTTCGATCCAGAGGGGCACTTGAATGCTGCCAAACAGGAGTAACGGAATAAAGGTCAGACCAATCCAGAATCCTTTGGTCTTGGCGTTGTCGCTGTATTCGCGCAGAGCGATGATGAATGCGTTTTTCATGGGACTACATGGCAGGACAGCGCGTTTCTTTGCCCATGAGCGGTACGGAGCGCGGACAGCTTTGTCCGCGTATCGCTGGCAGTTTGTTCGCATCGCGCGGACAAGGCTGCCGGCACTCCGTGCCGTTCATGGGCAAAAGCATCACTGATTGCATACTCGCTGATTAGGCATTGTGTTTGATGGAGGCGCAGCGTCGGAGCCGACGAGATGAACGAAGACTTCATGCAAACTCGGTTCGGCTTGATTGAAGCTGCGCAAGCGAATGCCTTTCGTGAAGCACGCTTGCAGGATGATTTGAGGATCGGCATTTTCCCGCAGTTGAAATTCCCAATGCGAACACGGCGGCGCAGACACCCCACCGCGGGCAAGTCCGTCATTTGGAAAGATTGCCAGGACCTCTGGCAATTCTCGCAACTGGCCGATGTCATCCTCAGTTTCAATACGGACTCGTCGCGGTATGGCTCGGCGCGCTTCTGGCAAGGTGCCGTCAAAAATCTTGCGGCCTTTGGCGATCAATAGAATGCGGTCGCAAAGGCGTTCCGCGTGCTGCATGACATGTGTCGAAAAAATTACGGTTTGGCCGCGATCAGCCATATCTCGAATCAGAGTCTCCATCACTTGCTGATTCACGGGGTCCAGACCCGAGAACGGTTCGTCGAGGATCACGAATTCCGGATCGTGGGCCACGGCGGCCAGCATTTGAACCTTTTGGCCCATGCCTTTTGAGAGAGCTTCGGCCTTGGTTTCCGCAAAGGCGCCGAGGCCGTAGCGTTCGAGCAATTCGCAGGCACGCTTGCGGGAATCGCGCCGGCTCATTCCTTTCAGCATGGCGAAGTAGCTGATGATGGCCCACGCTTTCATCTTCTTATAAAGCCCCTTCTCTTCCGGCAAATATCCGAGCCGCTGCCTGACTTCGAGCGCAGAACGTTTTCCGAGCACAGTAATTTCGCCTGAACTCGGCTTGATGATGTCGAGAATCATCCGGATCGTTGTAGTCTTGCCAGCGCCGTTCGGACCGAGAAACCCGTAGATCGAACCCCGTGGCACGCGGAAACAGAGATCATTCACGGCTTGAAAGGCGCCGAAGAGCTTAGTGACATGGCTCAACTCCAGAACGGTGCGGTCATGTTCTCGATTCTGCATGTGTGGCGCGTAGATCTTAGAAAGCGCTCAAGTGATACCGTTGCGCGAATGTGACCGGCAAATCGATTCTATTCCTAATTGCATTGTTAATCCTTCGGTTTTTGCTAGGGCCCAGCGCGTGAATGCGCCGCCAGCAGACCATTCACCCTGGCGCCAATTCCAGCACTGTGAGACGAAAGACTAAAACTCTGATCCCAGAGCGCAACCGTTTTCATCTGCCGGCTCCCGATCGGGCCAAGTCCTCCATGCGCGCCGAATCGCAGCGTCTCTCAGCGATCATTGCCACGCAACAGAAAATAGCCGCGGCCGCGCCGGATCCGGCTGGCATTATGAAGCTGGTTGTGGATCGAGCGCAAACGCTGACTCGAGCGGAAGGCGCCGTTATTGAACTCGTCGAAGGAGATGAGATGGTCTATCGCGCCGTTAGCGGAATCGCGTCGGCTCAGTTAGGCCTTCGGCTGGGTATTGCGACGAGTTTTTCCGGATTGTGTGTGCGTACCGAGGAGATTCTCCGGTGCGACGATGCCGGAGTTGATCCTCGCGTGGCCGGGGAACTAGGCCATTTGGTGGGGGCTCGCTCGGTGATCGTCGTGCCATTGAGACATCAGTACAATTCGATGGGTGTCTTGAAGGTGCTTTCTCTTCGGCTCAACGCTTTCAACGAATCGGACATTCAGACGTTGCAATTCGTCGCTCATTTCATGGCCGTGGCGGTGAATCAAGCCGTGGCTTTCGGAGCAAAGCAAGCTTTGCTGGCCGAACACACGCGGACAATTCTCCCGTTGCGCGAGAGCGAAGAACGGTTTCGCAGCGCGTTTAATTACGCGGCCATCGGCATGGCATTGGTCGGGATTGATGGCAAATGGATGAAAGTCAACCAGACCTTGTGCGACATTGTCGGTTATTCACAGGAGGAATTGCTGGCCCGCTCGTTCCACGATTGCGTGCATCCGGACGACTTAAAGAACAGCCACGAGCACTTTCAGCAGTTGCTGGCCGGAGATGTTCGGACCTATCAGAGAGAACTGCGCCATCGCCACAAATCTGGAGCAATTGTGTGGATTCTCCTCAACGCGTCTTTGCTGCGAGACGGTCAGGGAAAACCGATTCATTTTATCGCGCAGATCCAGGACATAACGGAGCGCCGGCGGGCGGAGGAAGCGCTGATCATGCAAGCCCAGGTTTTGCAGAACATGTCCGAAGGCGTTTGCCTGACGGACGAAAACGGGTTGATGGTTTACACCAACGCCGCTGAAGAGGCCATGTTCGGCTATGAACCGGCTGAACTTATCGGAAAGCATGTCGCCATTCTGAATCAATATCCTCCTGATGAGAATTCGCGCATCGTTCAGGAGGTGATCGACCAGGTTCAGACAACGGGCGCTTGGACCGGTGAGTTCACAAATCGAAAAAAGTACGGCAGCGACTTTACGACTTCGGCGAGGATTTCATTGCTGGAGATTTCGGGCCGCAAATACTTTGTCTGCGTCCAAGAGGATATCACCGAAAAAAACGGGCGGACGAACAAATTAAGAATTCTCTCAGAGAAAAGGATGTCCTCCTCAAGGAGATTCACCATCGAGTGAAGAATAACCTGCAAGTGATCTCGAGCCTTCTCAACTTGCAGTCGGGTTACATTCAGGACCAACAAACGCACGAACTCTTCCGCGAAAGCCAGAATCGCGTTCGATCGAGGGCGCTCATTCATGAGAAACTTTATCAATCGCAGGACCTTGTGAAAATTGAGTTTGAAGAATACGTCTTGAGCCTCGTTTCGATGCTCTTCCGCTCGTGCGGAACGAACTCCGGGGCAGTCAAACTGGACCTCTCGGTCGCTCCAGTGTTTCTGAACATTGATACCGCGATTCCCGTTGGCCTAATGATTAATGAATTGGTCTCCAATTCGTTGAAGTACGCCTTTCCCAACCGACCCAACCTCGATCCCCCCAACGGCCCCGTGCATCTTGAAGTTGTTGGTGATTCTGCAGGGTTCTGTGGGGGGCAGAGTTGAGTGAGTGTGAATGAACGGCTCTCGAAATTGGACCGAAAACCGCGTTGTAAAACTCCCCAGAGTTTGGGCT
>Ga0194132_10004450_pt1 | contig 23784 bp, 21 predicted proteins | sample TA2KigOf80mmetaG_FD_148612 | JGI IMG/M metagenome (GOLD analysis project Ga0194132, IMG submission 148612) | Freshwater microbial communities from Lake Tanganyika, Tanzania - TA2015054 Kigoma Offshore 80m | ecosystem: Environmental > Aquatic > Freshwater > Lake | place: Tanzania: Lake... | reverse complement strand
TGCAGAACGAACTCGTGACGCGCTATGGATCCGCATCGGCCACATCCTCGATCAATTCCATCCCAGCGAATGCCAGAACTACTTCCGACACACCGGATATCTATCATCTTGATCGCAAAATGCTCTAGTAGGTCGGCACGTGGCTGTTGTTGAGCCAGTACTCGTCCTTGGGCCAGAGGTCGGCGTTGATGTCCGTTGCTGACCCGGTGGTCGACCACACCACCGGTGCGCGGCCGGTGAAGAAGCGCTTCAGATCGTCGAGATTGACCTCGGCGGCGACCAGATGGTCGCGGATCGCCGGTTCCTCGGTGCGGCGGGCGAGCGCAGCGGGGTCGTAAGGGATCGGCTGCACGCTGCCGAGCAGCGCCGGTGCCGCGTAGATCACATGCGGAAACACGGTGCGGAAGGTGGCGATGGTGCGTTCGGTCGGCGCCCATTGCACGGCGATGCCGCCCGGCGCCAGGTGCTCACGTACCTTCTGGAAGTACTCGCGAGAGTAGAGGAGGCCGCTGAACGCCGTATGCGGCAGGATCGCATCCGCCTCGATCACATCGTAGGAGCGGCCGGCGAGGAAGAGATCGTGGCGGCCGTCACCGACGGCGATGTCGAAGCGCTTGTCCTCTCTCAGACGCTTCATGCCGAAGCGGCCATCAGCCGCGGCGAAGCGGTCGATGAGCGTCAGCACGGGCGCGACGATCTCGACGGCGCGGACCGTCTGTGTCGCCGGGTTGGCGCCCGCGGCGTAGGGCGTGCCGCCGGCGCCGACGCCGACCACCAGCACCGATTGCGGCGAGGGATGCACCAGCGGCCCGAGCGCGCCTAAGAAGGCGTGCACGGTGCAGACCGGCAGGCAACTCTGCGAATGGCCCTGGATGTACATGCGGTGGAAGCCGTTCTCGAAGCGACGCAGGACGGCGAGGCCCGTGTGGTCTTCCGCGACCTGCGCTGCCTGCCGCGGGTTCACCCCGTGCAGGCGCGACCAGAATGCATCGTTCGACGGGACCAGAAGCATGCCGGTAACGGAAGCGCCGATCAGTACGAGGCCCCGGCGCTTGGGCGCAGGTTCCAGCGCGAGAACGAGCGCAAAGGCGGCGCCGGCTGCCAGCAGAACGATCAGCGTGCCGGCGGTGCCGAGGAAGCGCAGCAGGATGAGGCCGGTGATGAGGCCGCCGATGCTGTTGCCGAGGATGTTGGCGAGCTGGATCATGCCGACGCGGTGACCGACGAGCCGCGCATCCGTCTGCACCGCTCGCTGCGACAGCGGGAAGGTCAGGCCGAACAGCACGCTCGCTGGAACAACCAGGATGAAGGCGACCGCGATGACCGTCGCGGCGTTGGCCGGCGGCAGCTGGAAGCGGTCCACGTTCACCAGCAATCCGGAGAGGCCGTCGACGCCGGCGAGGGCGTAGAGCGTGAGGATGGAAAGCGCTGCGACCAGCACCATGGCCGCCTGCAGCCGGATGAAGAGGCTGCGCGGATCGGCGATGCGTGCGACGAGGCGGGCGCCGACGAAGAGCCCGATGGCGTCACCGACGAGAAGAAGCCCGAGAATGTAGGGGAAGCCGTAGGCATTGCCCTGCAGCAGCGTGCCGATCAGCCGGTACCAGGCGACCTGGAGCGCGACGGCCAGCACACCCGAGGCGAAGACGAGCACGCACCAGTTGCGCAGCGTCGCGCTATCGGCCGATACACCGAAGGCCGGTGCGTTCTCGACCTCGTCCTCGTGACCCATGTCGCGCGCGCCCGCGGCGACGAGCGCGCCAAGGCCGACGACGCCGTTGCAGATTGCCCCCCACAGCACCGCCGGCCAGTAGCCGAAGCTGCCGATCAGCCAGAGTCCGGCGACCAGCGCGCCGATGCCGGCGCCGAGCGTGTTGATGCCGTAGAGCACGGAGATGCGGCCGGCCGCCTTGTCCATATCGGAGACCAGCGCGCGGGCGAGCAGCGGCAGGGACAGGCCCATCAGCACGGTCGGAATCAGCAGCGCGACGAAAGCGGCGACGAAGGTCAGCGCGCGCGAGCGCGACAGCTCGATCAGCATGCCGAGGAGGACGTCCTGGAAGAGCGGAATCGAGATGGCGGCATAAGCGCCGATCAGGACCTCGACCAGGGCGAAGAGAAGCAGCGCCCGCCGCCGCGGCAGGCGATCGGCGAAGAGTCCGGCGAGCAGGCTGCCGATGCCGAGGCCGGCGAGGAACGCGCTCACCACCAGCGACGCCGAGACGGTATCCGAGCCGCCGAACAGGCCGAGCAGGCGCTGCCAGACCGTCTGGTAGATCAGCGCGCTGAAGCCGGAAAGAAAGAAGAGGGCGGTAACGACAAAGCGGCTCGTGGCCGAGCCCATTAACGACTGCACCGCTCTATCCCCCCAAAGTCGCGACCCGATCCTACCGTCGCAGCGACGGGGGCCACATGACAACGTCTATTTTTCTCAACGGATCTGCATCCGCCCGATGGTCAGCTGCAGCAGCTTGGTCGGCTTGATCGCATCGCTGGCGAGCTTCTCCATCTGCTGGCGAAGCGCCTCGACCGATGCCTGCGTATAGAGCGCATCGGGGTTCTGCTTCCGGAGGAACAGGATCAGCGCGCTCTGGACCTTCGGTAGGTCGGCCTGCACGAGCGGGCGGGCCTCCTGGGTCTCGAGATGCATCGTCACCTGCATGATCAGGAGCCGGGCCGAGCCGTCGGGCCCGCGCATGTTGATGATCAGGTCGGGGACGTCGACATAGCCGCCGGGAAGCTTGGTCAGGTCGATCTTGGGCGGCGGCGCCGGCTCGTCCGACTTCTCGCCGGTCTTCATCAGACCCGAGGTCATGACTCCGACCGCCGCGCCGATCAGCAGCACGAGCGGCAGGAAGACGAAGAGGACGAGCCTTTTGACCGAAAGACGGCGGTCGGCAGCCATGCCTTACCCTAGCATTGTCGGAGATGGCGGGTTAGCGCCCCGCCATCGGTCACGACCTTGGCTGGGGCAGGCAGGCGGCCTCGAAGAAGCCGTCGGCGGACGGAAGCGGCGGCACCGGCGAGACCTCCGCCTTCGTCGTCCATGACGGCAGCAGCAAGGCGAGCTTGGTCTTCCAGTCGGCAGCGGCTGGTGGCGTCCCGGTCGGCTGGATCAGTTCGGCCCGGCGCGTCGGCGACGCGACGACGCGGATCGGGATCGTCGTCCACACCTTGTTGAAGCGCGGGTTGGTCATCTCGAGCTTGTACTCGCCGCCCGCCTTGGCGACGAACTCGAAGTCGAAGGTCTCGCCGATGCTGACCATCTGGCGTGCTGCCCGATGTGTCTGGCGGCTGGCCGGCAGGTCGCGGCCGTCCTTCGCCAAGGCCCGCCATACCGCGAAGGTCGAGCCCTCCTTGAGCTCGGCGGTGAGGCCGGTCTCGAAGGTGTGCAGGTTGATGAAGCGGAGGCGATGCTTTTGGCCGGCCACCACCTCGATCGGCTCGGGCGGGTTGACGCCATTGACCAGCAAAATGCGGCCCTGCTCGGCGAAGTTGCGGGCCGGCGTCGCCAGGATCACGTGGTCGCGGTTCGGGTCGAACTTCTCGCCCGGCTTCAGCACGACGATCGGGCCGGCCAGCCCGCCTTCGCTTTGCTCCGCCTCGACCATGTGCGTGTGGTACATGAACGTACCGGCGCGCGGCGGCGTGAACTTCGCCGTGAAGTCGTGGCCCGGATGGATCATCGGTGACTGGCCGCGCTTCGGATCGCCGCCGAACTCGCCGACACCGTCGAAGTAGGATTCGAGCTCGATCCCGTGCCAGTGCACGGTGGTCATCTGCTTCATCTGGTTGCGGATGTGGACCTGGGTCGGCTCGTTCTGGGTCAGCACCAGCAGCGGGCCTGCGGCGCGCGACAGCGCCTCGGGGCGGCGGTTATTGTCGACGACGTAGCGAAGCGACGGCACCTGGTCGGTGCTTTCCGGCGTCGCCTCGACGGTCATGTCGATCTTGCGCCGGCCGTCGGGGGTGCGCGGGTTGTAGCGCGGGCCATCCTTCGGCTTGACCGTCACGCCCAGCACCATGCCGGCCATCTCGCGAGTTGCCGCCAGAGCGGTGAAGAACTCGGGCGAGGCGCGCAACGGGAACGCCTTCGACTGCAGCATCTCGAAGGGGAAGTGCTGCCGCATGTGATAGGGGTTGTGGCAATGGAAGATCCAGTTGCCGGGCTGGGTCGGGATCCACGTCGTGGTGATGGTCTCGCCCGTCATCACCTGCTCGGTCACTACCCAGTCGCGCTCGTTGCCGACCGGATAGAGCTTGTCTGCAAGCCCGTCGCCGCGGCTGTCGACGCGGAAATAGAAGCCGTGCAGATGCAGCGGATGATCTTCCATCGAGGCGTTGATCCAACGCCACTTCACCGCTTCGCCCTCTGTGTATTCGAGCTTGCGGTTGGCGGGCCAGGAACGCCCGTTGATGACCGCGAGCGCGGCCGAGAACACCGGCGCGCCATTGGTGCGGTAGGCGTCCAGCCACTCGGTGATGACGAAGATCTCTTCCTTAGGGTCGGGCTTGACGCCGACGGGGTCGACGACGATGGCACCGGCAAGCTGGGAGTCGGCGCCCATGCGCGCGGTCATCGGCTTGTCGCTGCGCGAGCCCCAGCAATAGTAGGTGCCCGGCGTGCTTAAGCGGAAGTTGATCTGCTTGGTTTCCCCGGGCGCGATCTGGACGATCGTGTCGCCCGGCGCGGGCCGGTCGTAGAGACCGTGCATGTACAGGGCGCCGTCGCCTTCCTTGTTGCGGATCGAGAGACGGATCTCGGTCCCGGCGGCGACGCGGATCATCGGGCTGGGGATCTGCAGCGGCCCGCCGACCTCGCCGAGGGCCTGCATGGCAGGCCCGGGCTTGTCGTCGCCGTCGAAGCGCCAGATGCCGGTTCCGGTCTCGAGGGCAAGCGTCAGCGTGCGGCCGTCCAGCTTTCCGGCGGCGTGCCGGTTGTCGCTGATCCGGATGTTCGGAAGATCCGCAGCTTCGGCGGATGACAATTGATAGGCGCCGAGCGCTGAAGACAAAAGAACAGCGAGCGTCAGAAAGACGCCCGCTGCGGACGATCGCAACCTCATCGCTCAGCCCCCTGCGCGAGTAGTCGACCCACTCAGGATAGGGGGCAATGCGGTTCCAGCCAATCGCTAAAATTTTAATTACATCCTCCTTAAGAAGCGAAGTGGCGGAGATGGTCGAGAAAAGTCAGGCCATTGGCCGTCGGCTCCGCCGGGCGGGAGGTCCGTTCGAGGCGCGGCAGGCGCCGGCCGAGGCCGGGGGCTTCCGATTCGCCCGCCGGCGCGACCGGCGGATAGGCGCGTGCGAAGACCAGGAGCGAAGAGTGCGTCGAGGAGAGTGCCATCTGCTGCATGGGACCGCCTCCTTGCGGCTTGGACGGTCCCATTCTCGGCGGCCGGCGCGACGCGGTCTGTGCGGCCTCTCACCTTGTGAGGTACCGCACCTTGTGAGCCACCATACGATGTGCGCCGACGCACGATGTGCGTTCGCTCACACCGGAAACGCCAAGGGCCCCGACGCACGAGGCGGGGCCCTTGGTCGAAGTCCGAAAGATGCCGCCCCCTACTTGGGCGCCAGCACCATGATCATCTGGCGGCCTTCCATGCGCGGCATCTGCTCGACCTTCGACTTCTCGTCGAGGTCGGTCTTGACCCGCATGAGGACGTCCATGCCGAGTTCCTGGTGTGCCATCTCGCGGCCGCGGAAGCGCATGGTCACCTTGACCTTGTCGCCCTCGTCGAGGAACCGCACCATCGAGCGCATCTTGACGTCGTAGTCGTGGTCATCGATGCCGGGCCGGAGCTTGACCTCCTTGACCTCGATGATGCGCTGCTTCTTGCGCGCCTCGTTCTTCTTCTTCTGCTCCTCGTACTTGTACTTGCCGTAGTCGAGGACCTTGCAGACAGGCGGTTCCGCCTGGGCGGCGATCTCCACCAGGTCGAGGCCGGCATCGGCCGCGGCCTGGAGCGCGTCATTGATACTGACGACGCCGATCATGTCGCCACGTTCGTTGATCAATCGGACGCGCAGCGCCCGGATCTCTTCGTTGACGCGGGGTCCTTCACGGACCGGGGCCGCATCAAGTTGGGGTCTGGGGGGGATCTAGCTCTCCTTTGGGGGTTGCATAGAAGCCGCGCCGTCAGCTCGACGGCGCGACCGCTTCTTCCTTAAGTCTATGGACGACATCCGACAGCGCAAGGATTTCTTGCGCGTTGCCGCCGAGGCGACGCAGCGCCACGGTACGTGCTTCCGCTTCCTTCTTGCCGACGACGAGAAGCGCCGGGACCTTGGCCAGCGAGTGCTCCCGGACCTTGTAATTGATCTTCTCGTTGCGGAGATCGATCTCGGCCCGGATGCCGGCCTTCTTGAGCTCGGCCAGCACCTCGGCAGCATAGCCGTCGCCGTCCTGGGTCACCGTGGCCACCACCGCTTGTACAGGCGCCAGCCACATGGGGAAACGGCCGGCATAGTGCTCGATCAGCACGCCCATGAAGCGCTCGAAGGATCCGAGGATCGCCCGGTGCAGCATGACCGGCCGGTGCTTCTGGCCATCCTCGCCGATGTAACTCGCGTCCAGCCGCTCGGGCATGACGAAATCAACCTGCAGCGTGCCGCACTGCCAGTCGCGGCCGATTGCGTCCCTGAGCACGAATTCGAGCTTCGGCCCGTAGAAGGCGCCTTCGCCCGGGTTCATCGTGTAGGGAAGACCCGTCGCCTCGATCGCCGCCTTGAGCGAGCCCTCGGCCTTGTCCCAGATCTCGTCCGTTCCGGCACGCACCGCGGGCCGGTCCGAGAACTTGATCGCCACGTCCTCGAAGCCGAAATCCTTGTAGATCGAGCGGAGGAAGGCGCAGAAGCGCACCGACTCTTCCGTGATCTGGTCTTCCGTGCAGAAGATGTGGCCGTCGTCCTGGGTGAAAGCGCGCACCCGCATGATGCCGTGAATCGACCCCGAAGGCTCGTAGCGGTGGCAGGAGCCGAACTCGGCCATGCGCAACGGCAGGTCGCGGTAGCTCTTCAGGCCCTGACGGAAGATCTGAACCTGGCCCGGGCAGTTCATCGGCTTGAGGGCGAGGATCTTCTCGTCCTCCGTCTGCGCGATGAACATGTTCGGGCGGTACTTCTCCCAGTGGCCCGACGCCTCCCAGAGCGCGCGGTCGAGAAGCTGCGGCGTCTTGACCTCGACATAGCCCACTTCTTCCAGGCGTCGGCGCATGTGGCGCTCCAGCGTCCGGTAGAGTGTCCAGCCGTTCGGATGCCAGAAGACCGAGCCGACTGCCTCCTCCTGGAGATGGAAGAGGTTCATCTCCTTGCCGATCTTGCGGTGGTCGCGCCTCTCGGCTTCCTCGAGCTGATGCAGATAGGCCTTGAGCTGGTCCTCGTTCGGCCAGGCCGTGCCGTAGACGCGCTGGAGCTGCGCGTTCTTGGCATCGCCGCGCCAATAGGCGCCGGCGAGCTTCATCAGCTTGAAGGCATGGCCCAGCTTGCCCGTCGTCGGCAGATGCGGCCCCGTGCACAGGTCTGTGAACTTGCCCTGGCTGTAGATCGAGATGTCCTCGTCCGCCGGGATCGTCAGGATGTGCTCGGCCTTGAAGCGCTCGCCGATCGACTCGAAGTACGTCACCGCCTTGTCGCGGTTCCAGACCTCGCGCGTGATCGGCTCGTTGCGGTCGACGATCTCGTGCATGCGCTTCTCGAGCGCCGCCAGATCCTCGGGCGTGAACGGCTCGTCGCGGTGGAAGTCGTAGTAGAAGCCGTTCTCGATCGAGGGGCCGAAGGTCACCTGGACCTTGTCGCCGTAGAGCTCCTTCGCCGCCTCGGCCAGCACATGGGCGGCGTCGTGTCGGAGGAGGTCGAGGGCGTCCGGGCTCTTGCCGGTGACGATCTCGACCTTGGCGTCCTTCTCGATGGGACGGACGAGGTCAATCATCTCGCCGTCCACCTTGACGGCGAGGGCGGCCTTCGCGAGGCCGGCGCCGATCGACTGGGCGATCTCGGCGCCGGAAACGGGATTGTCGAACCGACGGACGCTGCCGTCGGGAAGCGTGATCGCGGGCATGGCTACTTCACGTATTTTCCGTGGGAGGACCGCCTGTCGTCAGGCACGTCCCAGAAAGGCACAAGCGCTCTCTCAGGCCGAGCAGGCCTGGATAGTTCGGGTCGTGGCCGCGGGAGCGGCGAAGGGGCACGAGCGATGGCGCATGGCGAAATCCACGGCGCATATATCAGAAAGCCTAGGTTTTTTGCAACCCGGCGAGCTCAAATGCTTCCTGTAGCACCTCGGTGACCGGCAGGTTCGCCAGCACCGGGCGGCGGATCGTGGCGACCTTGGCGCCGCGGGGGGCGCAGCGGGCCGGGTCGCTCTCGGCCGAGAAGATGACGAGCGAGGGGCAGCCGACCGCGCCTGTCACGTGCATCGGGCCGGTGTCGTTGCCGATGGCGAAGAGCGCGCGCCGGGCGATGCCGGCAAGATCCAGGATCGAGGTTTGGCCGGTGAGGTCGATGGCCGAGGGGACGCCGGCGATGATGCCGCGGGCGAGATCGGTCTCGGCCGCCGTTCCGATGACGACCGGGATGATCCCGCGCCCGGCGAGTCCCTGCGCCAGCGCCGGATAGTAGGTCCAGCGCTTCCCCGGGCGATGCTGGGAGCCGCCCGGGACCAGGATGGCGAAGCGCTCCGGCGGCGCGAAACGCGAGACGTCGGCGTCGAGCCAGGAGAGATCCGGCGCCGGGACCTGGGCGATCCCGGCCATGCGGAGCTGCTCGGCCTGGCGGTCGACCGTGTGCATCTCGACCCGGTTCGGATTGTCGTGCGGATGCGAGCAGAAGGGAGCGACGCCCGACCAGCGCGGCATCCCCATCAGGAAGAAGTAGAGCGATGTCCGGCTTGATGTCTGCAGGTCGTACACCCCGCCGAAGCGGCCATCGCGCAGGCGCGAGATCGTCTCGATCCAGCGCGGCAAGCGCCAGATCGGCGGGCGGTCGTCGGCCCAAACCTCCTGGAACCAGCCCGAGGCCTGCAGCAGCGCGACATAGGGCGAGCCGGTCAACGCCACCAGATGCGCGCCAGGATGGTGACGGCGGATCGCCTGGAAAGGGCCCAATGCCTGAATGACGTCGCCGAGCGCGCCGTGCCGGATCGCCAGGATCTTCACGCCGCGCTCTGCTGCTCAGCCGTGCGCGTCAGCGCCTCGTGATAGACCGCAAGGGTCGAGTCGCACATCATCTGCTGGTCGAAATGCTCGCGTGCGTGCTGGATGGCGGTCTCGGCGAGGCGGAGCCGCGCTTCGGTGGAGAGGTCGACGGCATCGTTGAGCGCCGTCGCCAAGGCCAGGGAGTCGCCCGGCGGCACCAGCCAGCCGGTGATGCCGGGCAGTATGGTCTCGCGCGATCCGCCATGGTCGGTCGCGATGATCGGCCGGCCCATTGCCTGGGCCTCGATCGAGACGCGGCCGAAGCCCTCGGGATCGGTCGAGGCGGAAACGACGACATCGGCCAGCATGTAGGCGGCCGGCATGTCCTGGCAGTCGCCGACGAGGCGGACGCGGCCGGAAAGCCCCTGGCCGATGACCAGCCGTTCGAGCTCCTGGCGGTACTGGGTCCGGCCCTGATCGGAGCCGGCAAGGATGCAGATGATGTCGGTGCGCTTCAGATGCGTCAGCGCCTCGATCAGGACGCTCTGTCCCTTCCAGCGGCTGAGGCGTCCCGGCAGCAGGACGACCGCGACATCGTCCGGCAGGCGCCAGTCCTTCGCCAGCTGCAGCATCCGGTGCGGCTGCATGCGCTCCGGCGCGAAGCGCTCGAAGTCGATACCGCGCGGAATCACGCGCAGCCGCTCGCGCGGGACCTTGTAGGTCTCGACGATGTGCCGGGCGATATGTTCGGAGATGGCGATGATGGGTTCGCCTCGAACCATGACGGCGTTGTAGAGCCGCTTCAACGCGCTGCCGGCGCCGTAGGTTGCGTGGAAGGTGGTGACGAAGGGGATGTTGAGCCGTTTTGCCGCGATCCATGCCGACCACGCAGGCGCCCGGCTTCGCGCATGCACCAGGTCGACGCCCTCGGCCTGGATGAGGCGCGAGATCCGGTCGATATTGCTGCGGATGACGAAGGGGTTCTTGGTGTCGAGAGGCAGAACGATATGGCGCGCGCCGGTGCGCTCGAGCTCGCGGACCATGCCGCCACCAGCCGAGGCGACGATCGCGCGCCATCCGGCTTTGACTGTGGCGGCGGCGATCTGGACCGCGCCGCGTTCGACACCGCCCGTCTCGAGGGCGGGAAGGACTTGCAGGATGGTGGGCGCGGTCATCGACGAAAGGGACGCGGAGAGGAATCGCAGCGGGCGCTCATGACGGCTGAAAGACTATCACGACCGGACGGCCACGAAATCGCGTTCCGCCGCCAGAAGGGACGCGGACCCGGCATCGTCTTCTTCAGCGGCTTCAATTCGAGCATGGCCGGAACCAAGGCGAGCTGGCTCGCCGAGCGATGCGCGCGCGAGCAGCGAGCCTTCATTCGCTTCGATGCTTTCGGCCATGGCGCGTCGAGCGGGCGCCTCGCGGAGGGAACGGTCGGACGCTGGAAGGAGGATGCGCTGGCGCTCCTCGATCGGCTGACCGAGGGACCTCAGATCGTGATCGGCTCCAGCATGGGTGCCTGGATCGCTTTGCTCGTCGCCGAGGCGCGGCGCGAGCGAATCGCCGGGTTCGTCGGCATCGCCTCGGCGCCCGATTTCACGCGCGAGCTGATCGAGCCGTCGCTCTCGGAAGAGGCGCGCGTGGTGCTCGCGCGCGATGGCGTGTGGCTGCGTCCGTCGGCTTATGGTCCCGATCCATACCCGATCTCGAAGCGCGCGCTCGACGAGGCGGCGGCGCATCTGATCCTGCCGCGGCGGATACCGGTCGGCTTCCCGGTTCGGCTGCTGCACGGCACCGCCGATCCCGACGTGCCGGTCAGCCTGTCGTACCGCCTGATGCAGACGCTCGATGGTCCGGATACGTCGGTGACGCTGATCCCGGGCGGGGATCATCGGCTGTCGAGCGAGCGCGACCTGGACGTGCTCGGACGGGCGATCGATCAGCTTCTCGCCAGGGCCGCCAGCCCTTCGCGGTAGGTCGGATAGCGGAGGTTCACGCCGAGCTCCTCCCTGATCCGGCGATTGGAGACGCGCTTCAGCTCGTCATAGAAGCTGCGTGCCATCGGCGAGAGGTTGGCGCTCTCGAACGGAATCTCTGGCGGTGGTGCTACGCCGAGAATTCGGCTCGCCTCGAGGATCACGTCCTGCGGCGGCGCCGCCTCGTTGTCGCAGACATTGTAGGCAGCCCCCGGATTGGGACGCGCCATTGAGGCCTCCAGCACCTGCACGATGTCCTCGACATGGATGCGCGAGAACACCTGCCCCGGCTTGATCACGCGCCTGGCGGTGCCGGCGCGCACCTGCTCGAAGGGACCGCGGCCAGGCCCATAGATGCCGGCGAGCCGGAAGAGATGTACGGGCCGCCCGTGCCGGCGCCACAGGTCGAGCCAGGCTTCCTCCGCCTCGACGCGCCGCCGGCCGCGCGTGCCGATCGGCCTGAGATCGCTGGTCTCGTCGACCCAGGCGCCGCCGCGATCGCCATAGACGCCGGTGGTCGAGAGATAGCCAATCCATTGCGTGTCCAGCGCGGCGATATCATCGGCATGTTGGTCGATGACGGGATCGCCCCGGTCATCGGGCGGCACCGACGAGACGATATGTGTGGTACCTGTGAGCGCGGCCCGTGCATCGGTCAGCGGACGGTCGCGGTCGAACAGATCGGTTTCGATCCCTTCTGCCGTCAGCGCAGCACGAGCTTCCTCGCCGCGCGTGGTGCCAGCGATTGCCCAGCCGCGCGGCTTCAAAGCGCGGGCGAGCGCCAGCGCGGAAAAGCCGAGGCCGAAGCAGAAAAGACGAGGCATGGACGGGCGAGCTCCGGCGGCCTATCTAGCACGGGTGATTGCTACCCTGCTTCTTCTGGCGCTCCTTGCCTCGCCGGCCAAGGCCGAAATCATCGGCGGCGAGGAATCCTATCGTGCCTGCATGGCGCTGGCCCGCTCGAACCCGACTGAGGCCGAGGAGCGCGCGCTCGGCATGATCGCGCTCAAGGGCGGTGCGCCGGCCCGTCATTGCCTAGCGACCGCGCTGCTCGGCCTCGGGCGCTATGCGAAGGCGGCGGAAGCCTTTGTCGAGGTGGCGATCGAGGCGCGCGATCCCGATCTTCGGATCGAGGCTTTGGGCCAGGCCGGCAATGTCTGGGTGATCGCCGGAGACCTGCCGCAGGCGGTCGCTGCCTTCGCCCAGGCGATCAAGCTCGCCCCCAACGATCCCGACCTCTTCATCGACCGCGCCATCGCATTGGCCGCGGCGACGAACTACTTCGAGGCGATCGACGATTTGAACCGCGCGATCGAGCTCGATGCCAACCGCGCCGAGGCCTATGTCTTCCGTGCTACCGCCTATCGCTACGTCGACGCGGCGGATCTCGCGCTTCAGGACATCGAGGCGGCCTTGGCGTTGAAGCCGAGCCTGCCGGAAGCGCTGGTCGAGCGCGGTATCCTGCGCCGTCTTGCCGGTAACGCCGCCGGCGCGCGCGCCGACTGGATCTCCGTCCTGCAGCGGGCGCCGGAAAGCCCGGCCGCCGATGCGGCCCGCGACAATCTCGCGAAGCTCGACGTGAAATGAACATCCGCCGCTACGTGCCGGCCGATCTCGACGCGGTAATGGATCTCTTCCGCGAGTCCGTCCGCCGTGTCGCGATCCGCGACTATTCGGAAGCGCAGGTGCAGGCCTGGGCGCCGGACGTGCCGGACCGCGAGCGCTGGGCCGAGCGGCGCGCCAGCCGGCCGACCTGGATCGCCGAGATCGACGGCCGCCTTGCCGGCTTCGCCGATCTCGAGCCCGACGGCCATGTCGACATGATGTATGTCCACCCCGACCACCAGGGGCGGGGCGTCGCCAATGCGCTGATGAAGACGGTCGAGAGCGAAGCGGCGCGGCTCGGACTCGGCCGCCTCTACACGGAAGCCAGCATCACCGCGAAGCCCTTCTTCGAGCGGAAAGGCTTCCGCGTGATCGCACCGCAGACGGTCAGCCTCCGCGGCATGGACTTCATCAACTACCGGATGGAAAAGCCGCTCGCTTAAGCCGGTGCGCGCCGCCAGATCATGGTGAGCGCCCCGGCTGCGACCAGCAGCGCGCCGCCGACATGGTTCACGCGCCGTTGCACCGTGGCGTTGCGGATGAAACGCTTCGCCGCCGAGGCGAGCAGCGCGTAGATCAGCGCGTTCATCGTGCCGAAAAAGACGAAGGTCGGGACCAGGACCGCCATCTGCGCCGTCATCGACTGGTTCGGGTCGAGGAATTGCGGGAAGAAGGCGACGTAGAAGACGATACCCTTGGGATTGAGCGTCGCCGCGACATATGCGTTCACAAAGACCCGGTAGCGGCTCCACTCCGCCGGGGCCGCGATCTCGTCATCGGTCGAGACGGGTGCCCGCCAGAGCTTGATCCCGAGATAGATCAGGTAGGCGGCGCCAATCCACTTCACCGCGGTGAAGATCTCGGCCGATGTGGCGAGCAACGCGCCCAATCCCAGCATCGAGGTGGTCATCGCGGTGAAGTCGCCGAGCGCGACGCCGGCGACGATCGCATAGGCCGCGCGGCGCCCGTGACCGAGCGCATAGGAGACGATCATCAGCACGGTCGGGCCGGGAATAGTCACGATCACGAAGGAGGTGACGGCGAAGGCGAGCCAGGTCTCGAAGCTCATCGAAAACTCCAGGCTTGAGGGCCAGCATCAATCCATCCGATCGCGGCGGATGCAACTCCCTCTTTCGGCGCTACAATCCGGCCGTCTCACCTCTACGGGATGCCCATGTCCGCCACCTGCATCTTCTGCAAGATCGCCAAGCGCGAGATCCCCTCGCATATCGTCCATGACGACGAGGACAGCTTCGCCTTCATGGACATCATGCCGATCCGGCCGGGACACGTGCTGGTCATCCCGAAGCTCCATATCGACCATTTCTCGGATCTGCCCGATGCGGCGGCGACCAAGGTGCTGATCGTGGCCCAACGCCTGGCGAAGAAGCTGCGGGCCGATCCCAAGCTGCCACGCGTCGGGCTGCTGGTCGGCGGCTTCGCCGTGCCGCATGCGCACCTGCATGTCGTGCCGATGTATGACGGCCACGACCTGACTTCGCAGAGCTATGCCAAGGTCGTGGATGGGAAGGTCACCTACGACATCGCCAACATCCCGCCGGCGGCGCCCGAGGCGCTGGCGGAAATCGCCCAACGCCTCAAAAGCTAGCGCTGGGGCGTCCGCCCCGCCTATCATCCGTCCCCTTCACCTTAAGACCGCGTTCAAGAGGAGCCTTCGATGGGTCAGTTCGGCTTCGGCCAGTCCGTCCGCCGCAAGGAGGATGTGCGCTTCATCACCGGGCGCGGCCGCTATACCGACGACATCACCCTGCCCGGCCAGGTCGCCGCCTATGTCCTGCGCTCGCCGCATGCGCATGCGACCTTCAAGATCGGCAGCCTCGCCGCGGCGAAGAAGGCGCCGGGCGTTCTCGCGGTCCTGACCGGCGCCGACGCCAAGGCCGACAAGCTCGGCGACATCCCCTGCAAGGTGCCGATCAAGAACCGCGACGGCTCGAAGTCGGTGATGCCTCCTTACCCGCTCCTGGTCGACGATACGGCCCGCCACGTCGGCGATGCGGTCGTGCTGGTCGTCGCCGAGACGCTCGCCCAGGCCCGCGACGCCGCCGAGCAGATCGAGATCGACTGGAGCCCTCTGCCGGCCGCTGCCGACACCAAGGGCGCGGCCGAGCCCGGCGCGCCGCAGGTCTGGTCCCAGGCGAAGGGCAACCAGGTCTTCGACTGGGAGCTCGGCGATGCCAAGGCCGCCGATGCTGCCTTCGCCAAGGCCGACAAGGTGGTCGAGCTCGACCTCATCAACAACCGCATCATCGTCAACTCGATGGAGCCGCGGAGCGCGCTCGGCACTTTCGACACCAAGGAGGACCGCTATCACCTCTACACCTCCTCGCAAGGCTCGCACTCGATCCAGGGGCTGCTGTCGGAGGCGCTGAAGGAGAAGCCGGAGAAGTTCCGCGTCGTGACGCCGGATGTCGGCGGCGGCTTCGGCATGAAGCTGTTCCTCTATCGCGAATATGCCCTCGTGCTGTGGGCGGCGAAGAAGGTCGGCCGCCCGGTCAAATGGGTGTCCGAGCGCCAGGAGGCCTTCCTCTCCGACACGCAAGGGCGTGACCATGTCAGCAAGGCGCGCCTGGCGATGGCGAAGGACGGCACCTTCCTCGGCCTCAAGGTCCACACCATCGCCAATCTCGGCGCCTATCTCTCGAATTACGGGCCGTTCATCCCGACCATGGCCGGCACCGGCATGCTCGCCGGCCTCTATTCGACCCCCGCGATCCACGCCCATATCGTCGGCGTTTTCACGCATACCGTGCCGATCGATGCCTATCGCGGCGCTGGCCGGCCGGAAGCGGCCTTCCTCGTCGAGCGCTTGGTCGATGTCGCGGCGCGCGAGACCGGGCTCTCTCCCGATGCGATCCGCCGCAAGAACTTCATCCCGCCGGCCTCGATGCCGTTCAAGACGGCGCTCGGCGAGACTTACGATTCCGGCGACTTCACCGCAGCCATGGACAAGTGCATGGCCGCGGCCGACTGGAAGGGCGCGCCCGCACGCAAGGCCGCTGCGCAAAAGCAGGGCAAGCTCCGCGGTATCGGCATGGCCTGCTATGTCGAGGCCTGCTCGGGCGGCGGTCCGGAGAATGCGTGGATCAACGTCGAGCCGAACGGCGCGGTGACCGTGCGCGTCGGCACCCAGTCGAACGGCCAGGGCCACGAGACGGCTTATGCCCAGGTCGCCGCCGACAAGCTCGGCATCGACATCGAGCAGATCCGCGTCATCCAGGGCGACACCGATGCGATGCCCTCGGGCGGCGGCACCGGCGGCTCGCGCTCGATCCCGGTCGGCGGCGTCTGCGTCGATGGCGCTGCGACCGACGTCATCAACAAGGGCAAGAAGATCGCAGCGCACGCGCTCGAAGCGGCCGAGGCGGATATCGAGTTCTCCGACGGCAAGTACTCGATCGCGGGTACCGACCGGCGCATGACGCTGTTCCAGGTCGCCGAGGCGGCGAACGATCCGAAGCGCCGGCCGGCCGGCATCGAGGCGGGCTTGAACGGCAATAGCGGCTTCACCCCGCCGGCCTCCACCTATCCGAACGGCTGCCACATCGCCGAGGTCGAGGTCGACCAGGAGACCGGCACCGTCCGCGTCGAGCGCTACACCATCGTCGATGATTTCGGCGTGGTGCTGAACCCGCTGCTGCTCCAGGGCCAGGTCCATGGCGGCATCGGCCAGGGTCTCGGCCAGGCGCTGCTCGAAGGCTGCGTCTATGATGAGAACGGCCAGCTCGTCACCGGCTCGCTGATGGATTACTGCCTGCCGCGCGCCGGCGACGTGCCGAACCTCGCCTTCGACATGAACCCGGTCAATTGCAAGACCAACCCGCTCGGGATGAAGGGCTGCGGCGAGGCCGGCGCCATCGGCGCGCCGCCGACCATCATCAACGCGCTGGTCGATGCGCTGCAGCCTTTCGGCGTGCGTCACATCGACATGCCGGCGACGCCGGAGAAGGTGTGGTCGGCGATCCAGGCCGGTCGGTCGAAGCGGGCGGCGGAGTAGGGTGACGCTGGACTTAGAGCGCCTCCTCACGGACGTAGCCGTCGCCGCGCGAAAAGCCGGTGCGGCGATCCGCAGGCACTACGAGGGCGAGTTCGCGGTCGACCGGAAGGCCGACGGCTCTCCGGTCACCGCGGCAGACCACGCCTCCGAAGCGGTCATGATCCATGAGCTCCAGCGCCTGACGCCAGAGATCCCCGTGGTCTCGGAAGAGCAGGTCGAGGCGGGAAAGATCCCGGATGTCTCGGGAGGACGGTTCTGGCTCGTCGATCCGCTCGACGGCACCAAGGAGTTCGTCAAGCGCAACGGCGAGTTCGCCGTCGTCGTCGGCCTGATCATCGACTTCAAGCCGGTCGCCGGCGTGATCTACGCGCCGATCTTGGACACGCTCTATGCCGGCGGCGAGGGCGGCGCCTGGCGCGAGAAGGCTGGGCGCAAGGAGCCGATCTCGGCGCGCGCCGCCGCAACCGACGGCCTCGTCGTCGCGATCAGCCGCTCGCACACCAGCGAGAAGTTCGAGGCCTATCTATCGACGCTGTCGCTCAAGGGCCGCGTGCTCTGCGGCAGCGCGCTCAAATTCGGCATCCTCGCCGCAGGCGAGGCCGATATCTATCCGCGCTTCGGCCAGACCATGGAATGGGACACCGCCGCCGGCCACGCGATCCTGGAGGCCGCGGGCGGCCGCATGGAGACGAAGGACGGCGAGCCGCTGCTCTACGGCAAGCCCGGCTTCCTCAACCACGGCTTCATTGCGCGGGGTCGAGCCGCTTGAGGATCTCGGCGGCGAGCACTGCCATTTCCTGACCGGCGGCGCTCTTTGGCGAGGTTTCGGAGATGCCGCGGCCTTTCAGCAGCGACGAGGCGAAAGCGACGCGGCTGCCGAGCACGGTGTCGGCCACCGGCGCGCCCAGCTCGGCGTATTTTTGGCGCATCTGATCGGCGAGCGTGCCGCGCGCCGGCATGCGGTTCAGCACCACCAGCGCCGGGCGCTTTTCGCTGTTCGTGAGGTCGAGCGTCGTCTTGGTCGCCCACAGATCCATCGGGCTCGGCTGTGCCGGCACCAGCACGAGATCTGCGGCGCGGACCGCGATCTTGGACTCGGTCTCGGCATGCGGCGGCGAGTCGACGACGACGAGGTCGACGGTGCGCGCCAGCTTCTCGACCTCGCTCTGAACGCGCCAGCCGGCGACGCAGCGAAGCTCGATCGCAACCGCGTCCTTGACCCTGGCGCGCTCGGCGAACCATTTGGTCAGGCTTGCCTGCGGGTCGATATCGACGACGCCGACCTGGTGGCCGGCCTTGGCCCAGGCGACAGCCAGATGAGCCGCGAGGGTCGTCTTTCCGGCACCGCCCTTCTGCTGAGCGACCGTCACGATGCGCGCCGTCATCGGACCCCCTTCTTCGAATCGGCCCTATTGTGCGGAGTGTGCATCTGGCCCACAAGATGCGCGCAATCCATGACAGCCGCGACACGCATAGAGATCGACGAGGCCGTATCGGCGCTGGCGGCGGGCCGGCTCGTCGCTTTCCCCACCGAGACGGTCTACGGCCTCGGCGCCGACTCGACCTCGGATGAGGCGGTCGCGCGCGTCTACGAGGCGAAGGGGAGGCCGGTCTTCAATCCGCTGATCGCCCACCTGCCGGACCTGGCGGCGGCGGAGCGGCTGGTCGTCTTCACCGATGCGGCACGGCGCCTGGCCCGTGCCTTCTGGCCGGGGCCGCTGACCCTGGTGCTGCCACGGACCGCCGATTGCCCGGTCAGCCTGCTCGCCTCGGCCGGGCTCGAAACGCTCGCCGTGCGCGTCCCTGATCATCCTCTGGCGCTGTCCTTGCTCCGAGCCGTCGGCCGGCCGCTGGTGGCGCCCTCGGCCAATCCATCGGGGCAGCTGAGCCCGACCACGGCGCAGCATGTCCGTGATGCGCTTGGCAACAAGGTGGCGGTCGTTCTCGATGGCGGACCGTGCCGCGTCGGTGTCGAATCGACGGTGGTCGACCTCTCGGGCGAACGCCCGGTGCTGTTGCGTCCCGGCGGCGTGCCGGCGGAATCGATCGATGCGATCCTGGGTCCTCTCGCTATGCCGGGCGAAGGCCCGATCCGCTCTCCCGGTCAGCTCGAAAGCCACTACGCGCCGGCCGCAGCGGTGCGGCTGAACGCGGCGGAGGCGCGGCCCGGCGAGGCTCTGCTCGCCTTCGGCCCGACATCATCGCCCGCGCTCAACTTGAGTCCGGCCGGGGATGTCGTGGAGGCCGCCGCCAATCTTTTCTCCTACCTGCGCCGTCTCGACCGGCCCGGCATCACGGCGATCTCGGTCATGCCGATCCCCGAGCACGGCCTCGGCCGTGCCATCAACGACCGGCTGCGCCGCGCCGCCGCGCCTCGGCCGGGTAGCGCCTCATGAAGCTCCTCGGTCGAGCGCCCGCTCTCGCCTCTGCCGCGCTTCTGGCGGCGGTTGCTCTCACGCTGCCGCTGGCACTGGCCGCGCCGCTTGGCCTCGCGCCGCTGCTCGTCGTCGCCGCGGCTGCCATCCTGATCGGCGATGGCTGGCCCCGGCAGGTCGATCGCTTCTTGCCTCTTTCCACCCTCACTCTTGCCGTCCTCGTCTTCTGGGGGGCTTTGAGCGCGATCTGGTCGATCGACCCGGTGCGGAGCGCCTCGATGGCGGCACGTCTGGCGCTCACCTTCGGCGCCGGTGCGATCCTGCTCGACAAGGCGCTACGGCTCGACCGCGCCGGCCAAAGGCGCCTTGCGCTCGCCGCGGTCACCGGGGCCGGCATCGGCATCCTACTTTTGCTCGCCGAGATATTGACCGATCAGGCCCTGTTGCGCGCCGGCCGCGCGCTGCTCGGCTCACGCGAGCCGACGCCGGTCATGATGAACCGGGCGGCGACGGTCGCGGCACTCATGGTGTGGCCCGCGGCCTATGCCTTCTACCGGCTGCGCGGCCTGCGGCCGGCGATCACGCTGTTCGTGGCGACGCTGGTCGCGCTGTGGTTCCTCGAGAACACCACGGCGTTCCTCGCCTGCCTCGTCGGGCTCACGGTCTGCGCTCTCGCCTGGGTGGCGCCGAAGCCGCTGCGCCGCTTGGTGATCGCAGGCTCGGTCGCCGGCATCCTTGCTGCGCCATACGCCGTGTCGGTGCTGGCCGAGCGTGGGGACCTTCATCTCCAGATCAAGCCCTCGGCGGTCCACCGCCTGATGATCTGGCAGTTCACCGTCGACCGCATCGACGAGCGCCCATGGCTCGGCTGGGGCCTGGAGTCGGCGCGCGAGCTGCCCGGCGGCGACAAGGAGGTCACCTTCACGACACGCGACGGCACGTGGACGCGGCAGTCGCTGCCGCTGCACACGCACAACGCTGCGCTCCAGATCCGTGTTGAGCTCGGCATCCTGGGCCCCGTCCTTTTCGCGATCCTGGTCGCAGCGATCGGCTTCGCTCTCGGCCGCATCGCCGACCGCCCCGGCCATGCGGTCAGGCTTGCTCTGTTGGCGACGACGCTGACCGTGTCGATGGCGAGCTATGGCATCTGGCAGTTCTGGTGGCTCGCGGCGATCGCGCTGGCGCTCGCCGCGATGGTCGGCGTCGGCTTGCCGGACCTCAAGGAAACCGATACATCGGAAATATGACTGCTGCCGCCCGCAAATCCGGCTCGCTCGCGCCCGATTTCATCCAGCGCCTCGAGGCGGCTTTGGGCCGGCCGGTGATACAGCCGAACGACGCGGCTGCCTATCTCACCGACTGGCGCGGCATGCTCTCGGCGCACAACGCGATCGTCGTCCGCCCCGGCTCGACCGAAGAGGTCGCCAAGGTCGTTAAGATCTGCGCCGAGGCGCGCGTGCCGATCGTGCCGCAGGGCGGCAACACCGGCCTGACCGGCGGCTCGATCCCCTATGAGAGCGAGGCAGCCGTCCTCCTCAGCCTCGGGCGACTGAACAGGGTGCGCTCGGTCGATACGCTCAATTATGCGATGACTGTCGAGGCCGGCTGCATCCTGCAGACGCTGCAGAAGGTCGCCGAGGATGCCGACCGGCTTTTCCCCTTGAGCCTCGGCGCCGAGGGCAGCTGCCAGATCGGCGGCAACCTCTCGACCAATGCCGGCGGCGTCGCGGTGCTGAAATACGGCAATGCGCGCGACCTCGTGCTCGGCCTCGAGGTCGTGCTGCCGGACGGCACGATCTGGGACGGGCTTCGGGGCTTGCGCAAGGACAATACCGGCTACGACCTGAAGCAGCTCTTCCTCGGCGCCGAAGGCACGCTCGGCATCATCACCGCTGCGGTACTGAAGCTTTTCCCTAAACCGCGCGACAAGCGCACGACCTATGTCGCGCTGCGCGACCTCGACGCCGCGATCGAGCTCCTGGTTCGCATGCGCGCGGCGACCGGCGATCAGGTGGCGAGCTTCGAGTACCTGCCGCGCATCTGCATGCAGATGGCGCTCGACCATATCCCCGGCACCTCCGACCCTATGGCGCAGGTCTATGACCACTACGCGCTGATCGAAGTGAGCCGCACCGCCGACGAGGATGCCGGCTTCGCCGAGCATGTCGAGGCGGCGCTGGGCAAGGCGATCGAGGACGGGCTCGTGATCGACGCCGTCGTCGCGCAGAGCCAGGCGCAGGCATCGATGTTCTGGAAGATCCGCGACTCCATGGCCGAGGCGCAGAAGGAGGAGGGGCCGGCGATCCGCCACGACGTCGCGGTGCCGGTGAGCTCCATCCCGGCGTTCTATGCGGAAGCGCGGAAGCGCGTGCATGCCCGCCTCCCGGGCGCTCGCATCCACGGCTTCGGCCATGTCGGCGACGGCAATCTCCACTACAACATCGCTCCGCCCAATGGCATGGAGACCAAGCCTTTCCTCGCGCTGATGGGCGAGATCAATGCCATCGTCCATGACTGCGTCGCCGAGTATCACGGCTCGATCTCGGCCGAGCACGGCATCGGCCGGCTTCGCCGCGACGAGCTGCCGCGCTACAAGAGCGAGGTCGAGATCGGCCTGATGCGCAAGCTCAAGGCGGCGATCGATCCGCTCGCGATCATGAACCCCGGCAAGGTGCTCTGACCATGGCCGACTACGCGGCGCCGCTGGCGGATCTCGAGTTCCAGCTGCGCGCCGTCGGCGGTCTCGACCACGTGCTGTCGCTGCCGCCCTTCGAAGCCATCGATGCCGAGACGGTCAAGCAGATCCTCGAGGAAGGTGGCCGCTTCGCCGGCGAGGTGCTGGCCCCGACCAATCGCGCCGGCGACCTCAATCCCGCGAAGCTGGAGAACGGACAGGTCCGCACCTCGCCCGGCTTCGCCGAGGCCTATAGGCAGTTCGCCGCCGCCGGCTGGAACGCCGTTCCCTTCGAGGCCGAGTATGGCGGGCAGGGGCTTCCCTGGCTGGTGCAGACGGCGCTGGCCGAGATGTGGAACTCGGCCAATCTCGCCCTCGCTCTCTGCCCGCTGCTCAACAACGGCGCGATCGAAGCGATAGCCGCGCATGGCTCGGAAGAGCAGAAGCGGCTTTTCCTGCCCAAGATGATCTCCGGCGAATGGACCGGCACGATGAACCTGACCGAGCCGCAGGCGGGCTCGGATCTTGGCCAGGTCCGCACGCGCGCCGTGCCGGAAGGCGACCACTACCGGATCACCGGTCAGAAGATCTTCATCACCTATGGTGAGCACGACTACACGCCGAACATCGTCCACCTGGTGCTGGCGCGGCTGCCCGATGCGCCGGCGGGCACGCGCGGCATCTCGCTCTTCGTCGTGCCCAAGGTGCTGGTGAAGCCGGACGGCTCGCTGGGGCAGCGCAACGACCTTCGCTGCGCCTCGCTCGAGCACAAGCTCGGTATCCATGGCAGCCCGACCTGCGTCATGGCCTATGGCGACGATGGCGGCGCCACAGGCTACCTGGTCGGCGAGCAGAACCGCGGCCTCGAATACATGTTCACCATGATGAACAACGCGCGGCTCGCGGTCGGCCTTCAGGGCGTCGCCATCGCGGAGCGCGCTTATCAGCAGGCCCTCGCTTTCTCCCGCCAGCGCGTGCAGAGCCGCGATATCGCCGGCAGCTCAGGCCCCGTGGCGATCATCCGCCATCCCGATGTGCGGCGCATGCTGATGACGATGAAGGCCGGTACCGAGGCGATGCGCGGGCTCGCCCTCCAGGCCGCCGCGTGGATCGACCGCGCCCGCCACGCGCCCGAGGCCGAGGACCGCAAGCGCACCCAGGCGCTGCTCGACCTGATCATCCCGGTGGTCAAGGCCTGGGCGACCGATTTCGGCGTCGAGGCCGCCTCGATCGGCGTCCAGGTGCATGGCGGCATGGGCTTCATCGAGGAGACCGGTGCCGGCCAGCATTATCGCGACGCTCGCATCCTGCCGATCTACGAAGGCACCAACGGCATCCAGGCGAACGACCTGATCGGCCGCAAGCTCGCGCGCGACCAGGGCGCCGCGGCCAACGTCTTCTTCGAGCTCGTGCAGGACACGATCGACGAGCTCGACCTCTCTACCGACGAGGACTCCACGGCCATGCGCGGCGCGCTCGCCGACGGGCTCGCGGCGCTGATCCAGGCGAGCACCTGGATCGTGAAGACCTATGGCGAGGATCCGCGCCGCGCGATCTCCGGCGCGGTGCCCTACCTGAAGCTCTTCGGCCTCGTCGCCGGCGGCTGGGTCATGACGCGGAACGCGATGGCCGCCGACGCGCATCTGACGCTGGGCGAGGGCGATGCGAAGTTCCTTCACGCGAAGAAGGTGACGGCGCGCTTCTTCGCCGAGCACATGCTGGTGCAGGCGCCGTCGCTGGTGTGGCCGGCAACCCAGCCTTCCTCGACGCTTGCCCTCGCCGAAGACCAGTTCTGAAGTTCCAAGGGGTCCGACCGGCCCCCGTCTCGCCCTGCCAGAAGGCCATTGCCCGTTCGGGGACGAAACGCTCAAGCCCGCATTTCCCAGATGAACCATTGAACTGGGCGGCGTCGAATCCATTTGAGCCATAGGACGCAACGTCTTGTCTCATTGGACCGGGGTCGCAGATGGAGCATCTGGCGGGTGAAGCCCAATCCGAT
>Ga0194132_10004449_pt1 | contig 23787 bp, 13 predicted proteins | sample TA2KigOf80mmetaG_FD_148612 | JGI IMG/M metagenome (GOLD analysis project Ga0194132, IMG submission 148612) | Freshwater microbial communities from Lake Tanganyika, Tanzania - TA2015054 Kigoma Offshore 80m | ecosystem: Environmental > Aquatic > Freshwater > Lake | place: Tanzania: Lake... | reverse complement strand
CCAATCTGCCGCCGCCGAGCACAAGCCGTATGTTGCCGACAGCGAGCAAATGCCGGAGTTCACGTGGTCGGCGGTGCTGGTCGGGGCGGTGCTGGGCATCGTCTTCGGAGCGTCGTCGCTGTACCTGCTTCTAAAGGTCGGCATGACGGTTTCCGCATCGGTGCCGATCGCAGTTTTGTCAATCACGCTTTTCCGAGCCTTCTCCCATTGGTTCAACGTTCCACGCGCAACCATTCTCGAGAACAACATCGTGCAAACGACCGGTTCGGCGGGCGAATCGATCGCGTTCGGGGTCGGCGTCACCATGCCTGCCCTTTTGCTCCTCGGCTTCGAAATGGACTGGGTTCGCGTGATGACCGTCTCGGTCCTCGGCGGATTGCTCGGTGTTTTGCTGATGATTCCGCTGCGCCGCGCGTTCATCGTAAATCAGCACGGCCAACTCAAGTACCCCGAAGGAACGGCATGTGCCGAGGTGCTCGTCGCCGGCGAGAAAGGCGGATCGTCGGCGCGGATGGTGTTCTTCGGATTCGGCATCGCCTTCCTGCACAAGCTCTTCACGAAGGGCTTCAAGTTTTGGCCCGACGAGCCGGAGCAGAATCTCTACACGACGACGGAATCCGGGCAGAGGGTCGGCTTGAAAGGCGCTGCCGTCGCCGGTGACCTTTCGCCCGAGATGCTCGGCGTCGGTTACTTGATTGGGCCGCGCATCGCCTGCATGATGATGGCGGGAGCCGTGCTGTCGTTTTTCGTCATCGGCCCCTTGATCGCCACGTTCGGCGAAAACGCGACGACCTATGTATCGCCGGGGACGAAGAAGCTTGATGAAAAGGGGGTCGATCACGGTCTCATCAAGAACATGGAGCCTGGAGAAATCTACAGCAATTACCTTCGCTACATCGGCGCTGGAGCCGTGGCGGCGGGGGGCATCATCAGCATGCTCCGGGCTTTGCCGCTGATTCTCGCCTCGATCTCGGCCGGACTGCGCGACCTTCGCAGCGGCACTGGGAGCGGTGAGCAAACGCAGCGCACGGAAAGCGACATCCCGATACAGGTCGTTGCCCTCGGTTGCCTTGGGCTGGTTCTCGTCCTGGCCGCCGTGCCCCAGCTTGGACTCGGTTTTTCTCTCGCCGGCATCCTCGGCTCGATAATGATACTTGTCTTTGGGTTCCTGTTTGTCACCGTATCGTCGCGTCTTACGGGCGAAGTCGGCTCGTCGTCCAACCCGATCTCCGGTATGACCATCGCCACGCTCCTGTTGGTATGCTTGATCTTCGTCATCTTTGGGCTGAACGGAGTCGAGGAACGCCTCACGGCGATTTCGATTGCCGCCGTCGTCTGTATTGCGTCCTCGAACGGCGGCACGACCTCGCAAGACTTGAAGACAGGCTTCCTGGTCGGCGCTACGCCGAAGTACCAACAGCTCGGCATACTGATCGGGGCACTCACTTCGGCCATCGTCATCGGCGGAACCATGCTTATGCTCAACGCTGGCGGCACGCACTATTCCAATAAAAACCTGCCGACGGCCAAGCTGCCCCGCGATGTTGTCAAGGACGCGCCGAAGCAACTCGTCGGACGGCCTCACGATGGCAGCGACCCGAAACTGCCGCGCGACGAAAAATCGTACCGCTACGTCTACGGTCGCGCCAAGAACGGCGACCGGATTGAAGGCATCCCCGAGAATTGGTACCTGGCGGAGGATGATGGTCGAATCGCCTATCGCGTCGACACGCCGATCAAACGCGAATCCAAGCTGATGGACAACGACAAGGATGCCCCCGAAAAGTTCAAGGCGCCCCAGCCTCAACTCTTCCAGCTTATCACCGTGGGCATCTTGGGCGGCGACCTGGAATGGGGGCTGATCGTCGTCGGCGTGCTCTGCGCGGTTTGCATGGAACTGCTCGGCATCGGCGCTCTGCCGGTCGCCGTCGGCATGTACCTGGGTCTGTCGACGGCCGTCCCTATTTTCATCGGCGGTATGTTGCGCTGGGCGACCGACAAGCTTCGTGGCGTGTCGGAATCCGATGCCGAAACCGAGACCAGCCCCGGCGTCCTATTCTCCAGCGGTTACATTGCCGGTGGAACCTTGTGCGGCCTTGTCCTCGGTTTCGTCTTCATGGCCATGGACCCCGATACGCTCAATGTCTCCAAGCTCTTGGAGAAATGGTACACCGGGGATCTTCAGAACATCATGGCGTGCATCATGTTTGCAGTGCTGGCCTTTTTCCTCTTTTCGGTTGGGTCAGACAAAACCGACGCTATGTCGATCCCGCCGCCCGGCCCGGCGCCGCCTCCAACACAACCGGAAACGGGCATCAAGGCCGATTGACCGACGACCTTCCCTCTTCGTTTAGCGCCCGCATGGCGCCATGCGGGCGCTAAACGAAGACAAGAAATCGAAACGAATCAAATCACAATCCATAATGAGGGCGATTCCATGAGACGCTTCCTTTGGCTCGTACCGCTGGTTCTCGTTTTTGCCGTCGCCGCCCAGGCCGACGAAGGCATGTGGCTCTTTAGCGATCCGCCCAAGGACATGCTGAAGAAGAAATACAACTTCGACGAGCCGCAGTCGTGGTACGATCACGTGCGGATGTCGAGCGTGCGCTTCCCTAGCGGATCGGGCTCGTTCGTCTCCGCCGACGGGCTGGTGATGACGAACCATCACGTCGGCGTGTCGGCCATCCAGCGATTGAGCGGGTTGGCCAACCTGAAAATCAAGAACCCCAAGGACAGGGTCGATTACGTCCGCGATGGTTTTCACGCCAAGACGCTCGCCGAGGAACTGCAGGTTTCCGGCATGGAGCTTCTGACGCTGGTCGACATCACGGATGTCACCGCCCGCGTCAAAGGCGCCGCCGCCAAGGAGATGAAGCCGGAGGAAGCTTTCGCCGCCAAACGCGCCGAGATCGCGAAGATTTCCGCTGAGGCGACCAAGGGCAAAGAGTATCGCGGCGACGTCGTGACACTCTACCAGGGCAACAAGTACCATCTTTACAAGTACAAACGCCACACCGATGTGCGCCTCGTCTTCGCCCCCGAACAGCAGATCGCGTTCTACGGCGGCGACCCGGCCAACTTCGCCTACCCGCGCTACGATCTCGATTGCTGCTTCTTCCGCGTCTACGAAAATGGCAAGCCCGCTCAGGCCAAGCACTATCTCACCTGGAGCAAGGACGGCGTTTCCGAAAACGATCTCGTCTTCGTCTCCGGCCACCCAGGCCACACCGATCGGCTCAACACCGTCGCCGATCTCGAATACAATCGCGACATTCGCTATCCCGCCATGCTGCAACGGCTCAATCGCCTCGAAGTCCTCTACACGATCTACAGCATGATCAGCGCCGACCACGAACGCAAGGCGAAGGACGCTTTGTTCAGCGTCGCCAATAGCCGTAAGGCGATCTACTGGGGCCTGTCGGGCCTGCAGGACGCGTCGATCATGAACAAGAAGAAAGCACAAGAAAAAGCGCTGCGCGACGCCGTCGCCAAGAACGCTGACCTGAAAGACCTCGGCCCGGCCTGGAAGACCGTCGAAGCGGTGCAGAAGGTTCGCGCCGCCAATGCCAAGCGCTTCAACTTGCTCGAAGGTGGCCAAGGCTTCAACACCACCCTCTTTGCTTACGCTCGAACGATTGTCCGTGCTGCGGATGAACTCGCCAAGCCGGACGCCGAGCGTTTGACCGGCTTCAACGATTCCGCCATTCCGACGCTGAAGTTCGGCCTCGAAGCCAAACGGGCCATCGACAAGGACTTTGAGATCACCAAGCTCGGCGACTCGCTCGGTTTTCTCGTCGAACAACTCGGCGCCAAGGACGCGCTCGTGCAAAAGGTGCTCGCCGGCAAGTCGCCGAACGTCCGTGCTTTCGACCTGATCAACGGCTCGAAACTTCACGACGCCGACTATCGCAAGGAACTCTTCGAAGGGGGCAAGAAAGCGGTCGATGCCTCGAAGGACCCGATGATCCTCTTGGCCAAGGCGATCGACGCCGATGCCCGCAAGGTGCGCAAGGAACTCGAGACGAAGTACCAGGAGCCGAACGAAGGGGCGTATGACAAGATCGCTCAGGCCAAGTTCGCCATCGAAGGGGCCGGCACGTATCCCGACGCTACCTTCACTCTCCGTCTGGCGTACGGCCCGGTCAAGGGGTACCTCGAGGACAACAAGAAGATCCCGTTCCAGACAACGTTCGAAGGGCTGTATGCGACGGCGGAGCAAGACAAGAATCGCCCGCCGTTCGACCTGCCGAAGCGCTGGATCGACAACAAGGCCAAGCTGAACCTCAAGACGCCGTTCAACTTCGTCTGCACCGCCGACATCATCGGCGGCAACTCGGGCAGCCCCGTCGTCAATCGCAAGGGCGAAGTCGTCGGCCTGATCTTCGACGGCAACATCCAGTCGCTGGTGTGGGACTTCGTCTACACCGACGTCCAGGGCCGAGCAGTCGCGGTCAACTCGCAGGCGATCCCGGAGGCACTGCGAGCGATCTACGACGCCGGCGATGTCGCGGATGAGGTCGTCAATGGACGACGGAAGTAAGGCGGCATTACCAGCCCGGAGCGCCAGCGACGGGCGACGGCGCAAACCCGTCGCTTGCGCTCCGGGCTGGTGAATCGTTCCATCTCGCGATATACTCACTTCATCTCCGTACCGCCCGCCTACCTCGATTGCGAATCTGCCATGAGTCAACGCATTCTCGTTCTTGCGCTCGCGATCTACCTGGTTTCTGTGTCGTCAGCGTACGCTCAGCAGCCGATCCATTTCGAAACGCACGTGCGGCCCATTCTCAAGGCGCACTGTTTCGAATGCCACGGTGAAGGCAAGAAGCTCAAAGGCGGGCTCGACGTCCGGCTGCAACACTTGATGCTGAAAGGCGGAGAATCCGGGCCGGGGTTCGTGGTCGCCAAGCCGGGCGAGAGTCTGGTGCTTCAGCGCTTGCGCAGCCAGGAGATGCCGCCGGGCAAGAAGAAGCTGACCAAGGACGAAGTCGCCGTCCTGGAGCGCTGGATTCAGCAAGGCGCAACGACGGCTCGGCATGAGCCCAAGGCATTGCCGCTGGGCTTCTCGATCTCGCCGGAGGAAGCGTCGCACTGGGCGTTTCAGGCCATCGCCAAGGTTGCGCCGCCGACGGTGAAGAACGCCAAGCTCGTGCGCAATCCGATCGACGCGTTTCTGTTGGCGAAGCTGGAGGCGAAGGGGCTGTCGTTTGGCCCGGAGGCGAATGCCGTCACGTTGATCCGGCGAGCGACGTTTGATTTGATTGGCTTGCCGCCGACGCCGGCTGAGGTCAGCGATTTTGTCAAAGCGTGGGATGCCGTGGGCGCGAAACGGGACCACGTGTACAACAAACTCATCGATCGGCTATTGGCGTCGCCGCACTATGGCGAGCGCTGGGGCCGGCATTGGCTTGACGTCGCGGGCTACGCCGACTCGGAGGGCTACACCGGCGCCGATCCGGTGCGGGCGACGGCGTATCGCTATCGCGATTACGTCATCCAAGCGTTCAATGCCGACATGCCGTGGGATCGCTTCATCCGCGAACAGCTCGCCGGCGATGAGATGGTCTCGCCGCCCTACGAAAAGTTGGCGCCGGTCGAACTCGACAAGCTGATCGCGACCGGGTTCTTGCGCATGGCCCCCGATGGCACAGCGTCGCCCGGCGTCAATCAAAAAGTCGCCGCCAATCAGCACGTCGCTGACACGTTGCAGATTGTGTCGACTTCGCTACTCGGTTTGACGGTGCATTGCGCTCAGTGCCACAATCATCGCTACGATCCGATCCCGCAGGTCGACTACTATCACGTCCGCGCCATCTTCGAACCGGCCCTCAACGCGAGCAACTGGCGAACACCAGCGGGCCGCGAGATCGCCATCTTCAAGGACGCGGATCGCAAGAAAGCCGAGGAGATTGAGAAGGAAGCCGTCAAGATCGATCAGGAGCGCACGAAGAAGCAGGAAGCGTACATCGAAGCGACGTTTCAGAAGGAACTCGCCAAGTTGCCGAAGGAGTTGCATGACGCGATCAAGACGGCGCGCACGACTCCGCCGGCCAAGCGATCGAAAGAGCAGCAGAAACTGTTGATGACCCATCCGAGCGTGAACGTCAGTGCTGGGTCGCTGTATCTTTACGACAGCAAGGCGGCGGCCGACCTGAAGACCTACGCGGAGAAAGCCGCCAAGCTGCGTGCGACCAAGCCGACGCCTGACTTCGTCCGCGCTCTCACCGAGATTCCCGGTCAGGTGCCGACCACGCGCCTCTTCGAACGCGGCGATCATGATCAGCCAACCGAAGCCGTCGGCCCCAGCAGCTTGATGATCTTTGAACGCTTCGGTGTCAAGCACATCGTCGACAAAACGCCTGGCCTGGCGACGACGGGCCGGCGCACCGCTTTCGCATTGACGTTGACCGATGGTCGACATCCTCTGCCACCACGCGTCATCGTCAATCGCCTTTGGCTGCACCATTTCGGCAAAGGCATCGTCAACACGCCGGCTGACTTCGGCATCCTCGGCGAACGGCCCACGCATCCAGAACTCCTCGATTGGCTTGCCACCGACTTCATGGCGGGCGGCTGGCGCATGAAACGCATGCATCGGCTCATCATGACCTCGACGGCGTATCGGCAAAGCTCGCAGCGCCGGCCGGGCCTGGAAAAGCTCGATCCGGACAATCGTCTTCTGGGCCGCGTCTCGATCCGCCGGCTCGAAGCCGAGGCGCTGCGCGACGCGGTCCTGTCCGCGAGCGGTATGCTCAACGTCAAGGCGTTCGGTCCGCCGGTGCCGGTGACGCATGACGAGGTCGGCCAGGTGGTGGTCGGCAAGGACATTCGCAATCCGGGCGACGGCACGCCGATGGGCAAGGTCAAGGGGCTTAACGGCGAGGAGTATCGCCGCAGCGTCTACGTGCAAGTTCGCCGCAGCTTGCCTTTGGCCGTGCTGGAATCGTTCGACGGCCCCGCGATGACGCCGAATTGCGAGATTCGCCATTCGTCCACGGTAGCGACGCAATCGCTAATGTTGCTCAATAGCCGATTCATCCACGAGCAAGCGGCCTTCCTCGCCGAGCGCGTTCGCAAGGAGGCCGGCGCCGACGTGAAAGCCCAGATCACGCTCGCCTGGCGTTTGGCGTATGCCGTCGAGCCATCGGCGAAGGAAATGGAGTTCGCGACGGCGTTCGTGCAGAAGCAAACCGAGCTTTTCCGCGGTGCGAAGGCGACGAACCCGGAGTTGCAGGCGATGACGAATCTGTGCCAGGCGCTGCTGAGCGCGAATCGGTTTTTGTATGTGGATTGATTCCGAACTCTCAAAAATCGGATGCCATTGCTCCTCTTCGTTTAGCGCCCGCCTGGCGCCACGCGGGAGCTAAACGAAGAGGTGGAAACGAGGTTATTCTTATGCGACACTATCCCTGCAAGCTCACGCGGCGTCACTTCCTCGCCCAATCCTCGCTCGGCATCGGCGGGCTTGCGCTGACCTGGCTCCTCAACGAAGACAAGCTGCTCGGCGCTCCGGAGCGGCCGGAGTTGGAACAGCGTCGCTTTGATTTGACGCCCAAGCCGCCGCACTTCGCGCCGCGGGCTCGGGCGATGATCTCGATGTTCATGCAGGGCGGGCCTAGCCATCTCGATCTGTTCGATCCGAAGCCAGGCATGGCGCGCTACGACGGCCAACCGTTCCCCGGCACGATCCAGTACGACAACGCGGCCGAGGCAAGCGCTCGCGTCTTGCATTCGCCGTGGCGTTTTCGCAAGTGCGGACAGGCAGGCATCGAGCTATCCGAGTTGCTTCCAGCGCTCGGCGAAGTGGCGGACGAGATTTGCCTGATTCGCTCGATGAAGACCGGCGTCAACAACCATGGCCAATCGATCAACGCTCTCAATACGGGCCGCATCCTCGCCGGCCGCCCGGTGCTCGGCAGCTGGATAACCTATGGCCTCGGCTCGGAAAGCCGAAACCTGCCGGCGTATGTCGTGCTTACCGATCCGATAAGCACGCCGGTCCTCGGCGTCGACAACTGGTCGAACGGCTACCTGCCGTCGCTCTTCCAGGGAACGGTCGTCCGCGCTCAAGAGCCACGCATCCTGAATCTCGATCCGCCGTCGGCGATGCGCGGGCAACCGCAGGAACGCTATCTCGATTTCCTCGATCGACTCAATCGCGAGCACGCCCAGCAACGGCCCGGTGAACTCGACCTCGAAGCCCGCATCTCGACGTATGAGCTCGCTGCCCGCATGCAGACCGCGGCCCGGGAGGCGCTCGATATCTCCAGTGAAACCCCCGCGACGCGCCGGCTCTACGGCATCGACGATCCCGCCTCGGCTGAGTTCGGCACGCGCTGCCTCATCGCGCGCCGACTGATCGAGCGCGGCGTACGCTTCGTGCAGATCTGCACGCGCAATCAGTTCTGGGACCATCACGGCAACATCCGCACCTTGTTGCCGAACTCGTGCCGTTATGTCGATCGCGGCTCCGCGGCGCTGGTGCGCGACCTGAAGTGCCGAGGGCTGCTTGATTCGACGGTGGTGCACTGGGGCGGCGAGATGGGCCGGCTCCCCGTCGTGCAGAATGAGCGCAACGTGGGCCGCGATCACAATACGCACGGATTCTCGATGTGGCTCGCCGGAGGCGGGTTCAAGCCCGGTATGACCCACGGCAATACCGACGACTTCGGCCATCACGCCGTCGAGAATATCGTCAACCACTATGACTACCAGGCCACGCTCCTGCACCTCTTTGGGCTCGACCATCGCCGGCTGACGTATCAACGCAACGGCCAGCAGTTGACGCTGACCGACAACCAATCGGCGCGGGTTGTTGAGGATATCCTCAGGGACGGCGTAGCGGCATCGTAATACGCTGAATCGTTTCAACAAGCGGTCATGGAAGGGTAAATCATGTCAGCCGCTGACTTTGTCCAAACGGAGTTGCAGCAGGTCGTCCGCGCCGCCAAGCAGAGGTTCATCATGGACCTCCACGGCCTTCACGGTGTCGGACATTGGCAGCGCGTTTGCGAGAACGGCTTGCGCATCGCTGAGCAAACCGGCGCCAATCCGCTGATCGTCGAGCTATTCGCCTTCCTCCACGACTGTTGTCGGGAAGACGATGGCACCGATCCGGGTCACGGCGAACGGGCCGCGGAATTCAGCGTGTCCCTTCGTGGAAGCATCCTCCATCTGAGCGACGGGGATTTTGCCGTCCTTCATGAAGCGATCCGCGATCATGAGCTGGGCCTGACGGAAGGCGACATCACCGTGCTCACCTGCTGGGACGCCGATCGCCTTGACCTGGGGCGCGTCGGCATCCGCCCTGATCCACGCTATCTTTGCACCGCGTTCGCACGCCGAAAGGAAACGATCATCTGGGCCTTGAAGCGAAGCGGTTGGTAGCGAAGACGCGAGATGCGATCGAACCCAAACCAGCCCTGACGGCGGCAGCAACATCTCGTCCGGCAATTTTTCCCAGGTTCCCGATTCGCCGGCAGCTTGGCGCTGGCCAGACGCCGCTTTTTTTCGTCCGCCGCCGCCTACTGTGCCGAGAGGAGCGCCAGGATCAGGGTAAGCGTCATTTTTATCCGAGATCTCAGCGTATCATTCATCGCAACGGCGATGCCATGGTGGTCAACTTGTCTTTGTCGAGTCTATAGACTCCCGAATCTCTACTTTTCGACTACAACAGGCGCGCTCCAATGTCCGCAGCGTCCGGTATCGTCGCGCCAGCGGGCGCGAACGCGGTATTCACCCTTTCCGCCGAAGACCTCCGCGGGAATCTCGATGGTGACGCCGGAGTCGATTTCCTTTCGCCAATGGTCGGCGAGTTCGTACCAGCCGCGTTGCCCGACGCGGCCGACGCGCCATTCCAATGCGGCGGGTTTGGCTTTTGCCGACGACACGAAGGGTGACGCTTTGAAGTTATTGCCGGCGCGCTCTACCGTTGGCGTGGCGGGGACACGGTCGTCCTTGGCTTCGTGGGCGAGGTAGCCCCAACCGTAGCCGCGCTGATCGCCGTCGTTGGGTCTGTAGTTTTTCACCGGGCGCGAGTCGGTGCAGTACTCAAGGACGTATTTGCGCAATCCGGCGAAGTCGTTGGTGGCGATTTTGCGATTGAATGGGCCACCCATGTAGCCAGCACCATTGTAGGTACCGAGAAAGAATGTCCCTTTTTGATTCATGCGCGGATGGCGATTCCAGAGCGCCTCGTCGAGCCGGGGCCAATCGACGCTGTGACCTTTCGGCGTCAAGGCGGAGCTAAGGTCAGCGGCGAGTTGACCGATTTGGCCGCCGCGCTCGCCGGGGTCGGCCGCGAAGAGATCGAGAATCTCACGGGCACGGTTGCGGTACTCGAGCGCGATCGCCGGGTGCGACAGGCAGCGGATGGCGTCGATGTATCCGGGCTGATGGTGGCGCGGGACGAACATCATGTCCATGTCCCAGGGAATCGGCGCCCAGCGGCCGTCCGGGCGCCGGTAGTAGCCGTGATTGCCGTCGGGGCGAACATCGACGTTGCCGAGCAGCCGGTTGAGGGCGTTGAAGGTGTAGTAGGCAGGGAGGTCAAGGTTTTTTCGCCACCATTCCTCCTTGGGATTGCCGCGCATGGTGTTCAAGAACTTCGCCCATTCCTTCGGAGCGTCGGCGTCCGTCATGCCTTTCGGGATGTGCTTGATGCCGCTTTGCATGCTGACGGTCAGACCGTCGGGCAACTTCTTGTCGGCGAGGACATGCGGATCCATTTCGCCGATTGCCACGTACGGGCCCCAAAGATCGGTCTTGAACTGGTTCTTGGGGTCGCCCTCTTCGGCGTCTTGGACGACGCGCCATTGGATCCACGTGGCCGGCGGCGTCGGAACGCCCGCAAGACGGTAGGCTCGCAACGAGAGCACTTCGTCCAGCCCCGTGATGCCGCGGAAGATCGGGAGGTACGGCGTGGAGCCGCCGGGGTTCAGGTTCAGGCTGCGGATGGAGTCGGGCCAGCGAATGCCGTCATGGTCCTGGAACGGCAGAGCGCGGTCGTTGAACTTGATGCCCCATTTGTTCTTGCCCGCGATGTGGGCGCTTCCCTGGCCGCGGTTGCTGAACTGGATGTGATCGTAGACGACGCCGCGATAGACGATCGTGCCCGGCAGCCTCTTGCGATGAAAGGCGCCGTCCCACTGGCTGCGTGCGACGTCCTCGGCCTTCGCTAGCAAGTGCATCGCTTGCATCGTGCCGAGGAATTCGGACGAGAAGGTGAGAATGGGCGTCTTCCCGGGATCGCGCGTCCCCGACCACGGCGCCGCGCCGGCATCGCACCACCAAGCGAAATTGGGGCTCGGCTCCTCGGTCGCCGGCATCCACGTGGTCTTCCCCCCTTTGTCGGTCGCGACGACGCGATAACGCACGAGCCACCGATGCTTTTGCCAGGTCGCCGGCACGCGCACGCTGAAGACGCCGTCGCCAGCCTTAGCGTCTGGGTCTTGTCCATCGTCGCGCATCGGCAGATCGGCCCAGTCCTTTTCGTAGTCCGCGTCGCTCTTGCGAACATACTTGCCGGGCGCGACCGCCTGCAGCTTCAGCGTCGCCTTCGTCGTGCCTGCCGGCATTCGTGCGGTGACGAGAACCGGAACGTCCGGTTTCGGTTGCATGGGTTGATGGCGAACGTCATAAGTCGCCTGGGGAACCTTCGGCTTCGCCTCAACCAACCCGACGTCGATGTACCTGCCGCCACCGGTGTCCCGACAAGTCACGGCCAGGAGGTTGGCGCCCGGACGCAGTGTCTTCCTGGCTTCCTCGCCTATGGCGAATAGTTGATAGTCGGGCGTGAATTGGGTCACCTTGGCCGCCAGCACACCGTTCAGGTAGATATCGGCGTAGTCATCCGCATGTATCTGCAGCCGAAGCTGCGTGAACGGTCGGTCGGGCAGGACGAATGCACGGCGCAACCAGATCTCGTTCGTGTGCCACGGCGTCCGATCGACACTATTGGGCGTGCCCTTATTGCCGAAGCCGCCGGGCCCCGTCTTCCAGGAGTCGTCGTTGAAGCTGGGCATAAACCAGTTGTTGGCCGGCCTGGTGAACGTGTAGCGCCAGCTCTGTTCCTTGTGTTTCGAAGTCGGCACGACTTCGACGACCTGGGCCGAACCGTGGGCTGGAATGAGAAAAACGGCGATGAAAACGAAGATTCGGTTCACGGCGACTAAGGGTCCTGAAGTTTGATATTGCATAATGGGCCTTCGCCGTGTCCGGGTGCACGACATGGTCTGCGTGGCCTGCTTCGGGAGGGCGAGGCTCCTGCCGAGCCGGAAGCGACAGGATACTCATCCGAAAGCGAGTATTTTGCGGGCTCGCGGCTCGGCAGGAGCCTCGCCCTCCCGTGCCGTTTGCAAACCATGTCGTGCACCCGCCGTGTCCATGAGCGTGCCGCTCAGGCTCACCGACGACCGCATCGGCGACTTGCCGGACCTCTTCGCGGGCAATCCCCACTTATTCGCCGTTCAGTTGATTCGAACTTTCGAGAACCTGGCGCCAGATTGCCGGCACGCCGTGGTAGGCGTCATCGTAGGTCGTGGCCAAGGGTACGTTCACGTAGGCATGCAGGTCGAGGAACAACGGCATCGCAGGCAATGGATCGCCGATAGCAGCGAACTCCAGGTACGCCTCGGGCAAGGTGCGGGCCAGATACGACGCCAACGCGACGGGTTTGCCCGCCGATGGGGCGTCGAGTTCATCGCCGTAGTTCTCCCAGATCATGGAGTGAATGCCCTGCGGGTGGTGGCGACCTGGCTGGAAGAGATCGACCACCAACAAATGGACACCTTGCTGCAAGGCCGGGATTGCTTTGTCGACGAAATCCAGTACGCTGCGCGAACGGTCCTTGTTGGCGGGCGGCACGATCTCCAGCAGAGCAACGACGCGATGGCCGCTGCTATGTCGGATCACCAGCGTGCGGCGCGCGGCCCGCACGTGGGCGGCTTCCGAGGCCGCCACGCGGCGGCTGACTCGCGGCGGCGTCTCCTCCATGACCGCGACTCCGCCTCCCGAGGGGTTCACTTCGGACGCGCCGTCTCCCAAAGCTCCAGATGGTTTGGTTCCAGCGTGCAGCGCCAACACGTCGGCGTTGATCTTGCCCGCCCACTGCTCGCCTTGAGCGTAATAGCCTGCCGGCAACAAGCCGCCGTTCATGGCATTGCGCAATTCCGTGATCCAAGAGTTGTGAAAGTCGTGAAACGTCCCGGCGCTCACACGGGCCCAGTCGTGAATCGGCATAGTGTGGCCTCGCGCGGAAAGATATCGGCGCCAGCCTGCTTTCATTATATCCATGAATCGTCATTCCCCCTTCCTCACCCCGTATCCGCGCCACACCCATTCGATGGCGTGCGGCAGGAATTGCGTCTGGGCGTTGCCGATGCTGTGGCCGGCGTTGCGGCAGAAGAGGTACTGGTACTCGTAGCTCTTCGCTTTCAGCACTTTGGCCATGCGGTGGTTGGCTTCGACCCAGTCGTGCATGTTGTCGCGCATGACGTTGGGGTTGAGCAAATCGCGGTCGCCGACGGAGATGAAGATGCGGAGAGGTTTCTTTTCACTCTTCGGGATGAGTGTTTCGTGGAAGTCCCAGGCGCCGCCGGGAGTCTCGGGGTTGAAGGGCCATTGCTGATTGACAAACGTGCCGGACGTGGTCAGCACGCGGCGGTAGAGGTTGGGGCGATACCAGGCCATGATGAGGGCGGCCGATCCGCCGGAGCTGTTGCCCATGGCGGCGCGACCGTCTGGGTCCTTCGTCAGCTTCACCTCGCAGTGCTTCTCGACACGCGGCAACACCTCGGCTTCGATGTAATCCGCGTACATGCCGGACATCGTGTCGTATTCTTTACCGCGTTCGTGCCCCTGAGCATCGCCGCCGCCGTTGGCAACCATGATGAGGACGATCGGCGGCACACGCTTCTGCGCGATCAGGTTGTCGAGGATCGTCGGCACCTGAATGTTCGGTTTGCCCTGGGGACCATCGTGGATGATCATGAACGGCGCGGCGCTCCCCGCCTTGTACTGGGCCGGGACGTAGACGGTGATCTGGCGTTTGTAATCGATGGTGTGCGTTTCGACGATCAGCGTCTTGGGGTTCTTCGGATCGACCTTGCCGAAGACCTTGCGAGCAATTCCTGGATTGAAGAGCTTGGTGTCCTTCGAATCGATGACGAATTGCTTCACCTTCCCCTGCGGCACCCCTTCGACCGCCTTGCGCTCCGGTGCGGCCGTGTATTCCGGGCCGATGACGAAGTTGTCGTACGCATCGAGCGGCGGGAGATGGCCGGGTTTCAGCACCTTGAACGGAGGAGCGCCGGGGTCGTCATACTTGCGCGTCGGTTGTGCGCTTGCGATTTGCGCAAACAAGAACGTGAAGATGAGCACAGTCGCCGATGGTTTGGACATGAGATATCCTCTTAGGACTCTTGGTTCAAAAGTAGTCGAACTTCCGCCACGACGGGCATGTTGCCGTCAGAGCCCGAAGCGTGAGCGAAGGATCGCGCGATCCCTCGTTAACGCATCGGGCTCTGCTGGGACAGCGCACCTACGATCGCGTCCGTGTCATAGACGCAGCCGCCCCAGGTGCCGCCGCCGATACGCTGGAGGGCAGCCCACAGGCGCGTATCGTCCGGCAAATTCGGGTCCGGCGCAAGGTCGGGACGCATCGGCCGATCGGCAAGGATGCGGGCGCCGGCCTCCACGCTGCCGTTGGCATCCACCAGGTCAATGCTGCCGACGAGCTTGTTGCGATCGATGACGATCTGGATACGATCGCCGTCGCGGACTTTGCCGATCGAGCCGCCGGCGAGCGCTTCGGGACCGATGTGGCCAATGCACGCGCCGGTCGAGACGCCGGAGAAACGAGCGTCTGTCAACAAGGCGATGTGCTTGCCGAAGCTCAGATGTTTGAGCGCGCTCGTAATCTGGTAAATCTCCTCCATGCCGGCGCCCATCGGACCTCGGCAAATCAACACGACGATATCGCCTGGCTTAACGCGATCTGCGCCGGTGCTCTTGATGGCTCCGATGGCCGCCTTTTCGGTGAGAAAGACACGAGCCGGGCCGAGCTTGCGATAAACGCCGTCGGCATCGACGACGCTCGGATCAATGGCGGTGCTCTTGATGACCGCCCCCTCCGGCGCGAGATTGCCGCGCGGAAACGTAACCGTGGAGGTCAAGCCGCGTTCGCGCGCCTTGGCCGGGCTCATGATGACGGCATCCGGATCGACCTTGTCGTGTTGCGCGAGCACATCGCGCACGCGCTTCCTGCGTTCGCTCTTCTGCCACCAGTCGAGCACTCGACCGAGTGGCTCGCCGGTCGCGGTGAGGACCGATTCATCGAGCAAGCCGAGTTGGCGCAAGTGCAGCATGACCTCGGGAACACCGCCGGCGAGGAATACGCGCACGGTCGGATGGCCGACCGGGCCATTAGGCAGACAATCGACGAGGCGCGGGACATTCGCGTTGACGGCCTGCCAATCCTCGACGGCCGGTCGACGCCGACCCGCGCAGTACGCGATGGCCGGGATGTGCAGGAGCAAGTTCGTCGATCCGCCGAACGCGGCATGCACCGTAATGGCGTTGCGAAACGCGGCATCGGTAAGTATTTTTCCTGTTGCGATGTTCTTCTTATGAAGCTCGACGAGGGCTCGCGCCGAACGTCTCGCCATGTCGAGCCAGATCGGCTGCCCCGACGGCGCGAGTGCGGAATGAGGAAGCGTCAATCCGAGCGCCTCGGCAACGACCTGCGATGTCGCCGCCGTGCCGAGGAATTGACACCCGCCGCCCGGCGAACCGCACGCCCGGCAACCCAATTCAGCCGCCTGTTCCAAAGTAAGTTCGCCGTGCGCGAAACGAGCGCCGATCGTTTGCACTTTGCCCGCGTCCTCCCCCTCGGTTGGCGGCAAGGTCACGCCCCCCGGAACGAGAACACAGGGCAATTCGCGCATCGACGCCAGCGCCATCATCATCGCGGGCAGTCCCTTGTCGCAGGTGGCGACGCCAAGCACCCCTTTTCGCGTCGGCAGCGAACGGATCAGGCGCCGCAGCACCATCGCCGCGTCGTTTCGGTACGGCAAGCTGTCCATCATGCCGACCGTCCCTTGCGTCCGCCCGTCGCACGGATCGGTGACATAGCCGGCAAACGGGACGGTCCGCAGCGAGCGCAACTCTTCCGCCGCCGCTTTCATCAGCAATCCGACTTCCCAGTGCCCGGTGTGATATCCGAGCGCGATCGGCGATCCGTCGGGTGCGCGGATGCCCCCCTGCGTGCTGAGGATGAGAAACTCCTGGCCGTTCAGCTCGCTCGGCGTCCAACCCATGCCCACGTCTTGCGTCATGCCGAAGATGTCGCCCGATGGCGCTTCACGCAACATTTCGGGAGTCAAGGGAAGACTGCCGGTCGGCCCGTCGCCGTGCGTGTGCAGTTGATAGATGCTCGGATCGGCCGATTCCACAAGCGAAACGAAGTCGCTGCTCATGCGCAATGCCTCCAGGATGTTCTGTTATTCTCACATCCAGCGACCCGGAGGCAACCGGACTCGGAACACCACCCAGCCACGAAAAATGCCGCAGGAATCGACCGTTGGCGTCTGCCGCCGTTCGCCGTCGTCGGCGTATTGCAGCCCGCCGCCGCAGCCGGTTCTCGGCGAGGGGCACATGAGTACCCAGAGACAAGAAGGCCTGCAACGAAAAATCGGCTCGCAAACCCCTTGAGACCAATGACTTCGACTGATTCGTTGCAAATACACACTCACCCCCCACCTGGCGAAATGCAACGAATCCGCGAGTTTTCTGCAACCGGGACGGCTGCTGCCCATCGGGCGTGCGATACTATCCGGCATTTCTTACCACGGATCACCTGGCGCGGCATAGCCGCAACCACACATCCATGCGAGTGCGCCTTTGGAGTGCGGTGGCTCGACACCGCTTTCTTACTTTCTTTCGTCTCACAAAACGATCGTATCCGTGTTCGTTCCAAAAAAAGTACCAAAGCCGTGTCAGGCCACCGCCGGCCAAAGAATCTTCGCGGCTGGCGAAGAAAGTCAAATACCAAGCACGAAATGACGAAAATACGAGATCACGAAAAACACAAATGCCAGACAGGTCCTTTCGTGGTTTCATTCTTTCGTGCTGTCGTGATGTGCATTTGTGAATTCGAAGAGTCGTGGTTGCGGCTCAGCCGCGCTAGGCAATCCGTGGTGAGAAATGTGGGCTAACGATAGCGCCGTCGGCCCCGGCCGAAAAGAGCTGCGTCCCCATAGGTTGCCCCGCCGACAATTCGGAGAGGGAAAACGGAACGCTCTCCGCATTCGTTGTGCATCCACCCATGCGCGTGGATTCGCTCATGTTCCGCGCGGAACATACCTGGCGAGTATCGTTTTGGAAATGTCAAGGCCATTGTCGGCAGGCGCATCCATTTGGGGCGACCGCGCCAACGCATCAATCCAAAGGGCCTTCTTCGAGTCCGTCCGATTCCCCTTTGTGTCGATTGCGTTTTTCCGGGGCAACCCCGTTCAGCGCACGATGTCGCGGTGACTTTTCGTCGCGTCCGCGATGACGGAGCGGCGGGGCGGCGCTTGCGGCGCCACCTCGGCCGCAGGATTCGGGCGGACCGTGGGATTGTCCGGCGCTCGCGCGTCGCGCTGGCCGCCCTTGGCGATCTCGGCGCGCAGATGCTCGATCGCCTTGTCCATTACGCGGTCGCGGAACTCCTTCTTGTCTTTGCCGTCTGGGTCGGCTTTCTTGGGCGCCTGGCCTGGACGTCTCAGGATGTCGCGCTCGCGGCGCCACTTGAAGTACTCGATCCGCTCCGCGTCGGTGAGCTTGATTTCGAAGCCCTTGCTCGGCTTCACGCCCCAGTCATCCTCTTCCTTGCTGTCGGGGAAGCGATGGATGTTGCGGCCGCTCGGCCGCCAGTAGCTCGCGGTGGTGAGTTTGAGCGCTGTTGTACCTTCTTCCATCTCGATGAGAACTTGCACGCTGCCTTTGCCGTAGGTGCGTTCGCCGATGACGACGGCGCGGGCGTGATCCTGCAGAGCGGCGGCGAGGATTTCGCTGGCGCTGGCGCTGTTGCGATTGATGAGCACTGTGATCGGATAATAGGTCCCCGGCTTCATGTTGCTTTTGATCTTTGCCTTGTACTCTTTCTCGACGACCCCGCCACGGCCCTTGGTCGTGACGACCGTTTTCCCTTCTTGCAAGAACAAGGAAGCGGCATCGACGGCGGCTTCGAGCAAGCCGCCGGGATTGGTGCGCAGATCGACAATCAATCCGTTCAGGCCGGCTTTCTGCAGGCCATCGACGATGCGCGTCAGTTCCTGCACGGTGGTGCCGGTGAACTCGGTGACGCGCACGTAAGCGATCTTGCTCTCGCGATCGACCCAGAAGTTCCATTCCTCCAGGTTGATCTTATCGCGGGTGTCGCCCATGACGCTCTCGATTCGAATCTCGGCGCGGGTCATCTTGAGATCGACCGGCTCCTTGGCGCCTTCGTGCAACACGGTGAGGGTGACATCGGTGTTGGGATCGCCCTGAATGTGCTCAACCACTTTTTGCAGCGTCCAGTCGTCGATCGCATTGCCGTCGATCTTGAGGATGAAGTCGCCGGCCATCACGCCGGCGTTGTAAGCGGGAGTGCCGGGCAGGGGACTTTCGACCATGAATCGCCCGGAGCGTGGGTCGACGCCGAGGCGGATGCCGACGCCGCCGAACTTGCCGCGCGTTCGTTGCTGAAATTGCTTTAGTTCGTCGGCATTGATGAACCCGGAGTGCGGATCGAGTTTTTCGAGCCCGCCCTGGATCATGTTCTCGACGAGCTCGCGCATCTTCTTCTGATCAAGTTCCTTGACGTATTTCTTCTCGATCTCGTCGAGTACTTCGACCAGGAGCTTGAGGTTCTGCTGCCGTTTTTGCAGGTTGCCCTGCTGTGTCGGGGCACTGAAGGTGAGGGATATGCCGAGAATGGCGGCGGCGGAGATGCCGACGAGCCAAGCAAGGTTCCAGCGTGACATGGAAGCCAATCCTTTGCGAATAGGGAACGGGCGCTGTCGTTCATTGAGGATTAGATTATACGCGATGCGCCGATTGCGAGGCGAGAGCAGTTTACGCAGGCGATGCGGGCTGGGTGCACGACATGGTTTGCAAACGGCACGGGAGGGCGAGGCTCCTGCCGAGCCGCGAGCCCGCGAAATACTCAATTTCGGACGAGTATCCTGTCGCTTCCGGCTCGGCAGGAGCCTCGCCCTCCCGAAGCAGGCCACGCAGACCATGTCGGGCACCCGAGGCGAGGTACTCCGAACCTCTGCGACCCCAGAGGTTCAGAGTACCTCGCCTTTGGGCTTCCGAAGCGGAAAAGTCTCGGCGTGCGGAATAGTCGCAAGGCACGGGCGCGGGTTCGTCAAAGTGTGTTGAATTCCCACTAAGTTCATTTTTCCTTTGCGGCATTATCGGGCAGATTTGCCGTGTCCCCTTGGATTGCGCCATTGCGTCGAATTCTGTGCGTCCTGTGCGCTCGGCCCAATGCCATCCGCGGTGGATCATTGAGGAGACCTCCGATGAAGTTGAAGCTGTTCCCGGCGTTGTGCATGGCCATCGTGGGCCTGGCGGCGCTGACGCCGACCGCCTCGGCAAATCACTGCGGGGGATTCTTGTTCCCGCGCAGCCTGCGCTGCCAGGAGCAGACCTGCATGCCAGCCGTTCGCTACAAGGTCTGCTACGAGACCGTTGTCGAGGAGCGCGTGTGCGTGAAGTATCGGCCCGTTTATCACACCGTGATGAAGGAGTGCCGCTACAAGACCTATGAGCCGGTCTACGAGCGCGGCGTAAAGGAACATCGTTACACGGTGTGCCGTCCGGTGTGGGAGACCCATAACGTGACGCAGCAGTACACGGTGTGCAAGCCGGTGTACGAGCGGCACGTCAAGGAACATCGCTACTGCGTCATGAAGCCGGTCTACCAAGCCTACGAAGAGCCGGTGCATTACACAACGTATCGCACGGTACGCGAGCAGCATTTCAAGGAACACCGATACGTCGTGCATCATCCGAAGGTCGAGACGTTCCAGGTCCCGGTAAAGTGGACGACGTTCAAGCCATGCTATGAGCACCACGTGCGCGAAGTCCGCACCTGCGTAATGAAGCCGCATATTCAGGAGTACCAGGTTCCGGTGAAATGGACGACGTACAAGCCATGCTACGAGCAACACATTCGCGAGCACCGCTACACGGTGTGCAAGCCGACGTACCAGGAATACCAAGTTCCTGTGAAATGGACGACCTGCAAGCCGGTTTACGAACAGCATGTGAAGGAAATCCCCTATACGGTGCACCACAAGAAGATCGAATGCTATCAGGTTCCGGTGAAGTGGACGACCTGCAAGCCGGTGTACACGACGCACACCGTCGACGTGCCGGTGACGACGTATCGGACAGTCATGGAGCCGTGCGAAAAAGTGGTCAAGACGATGCGTTGCGAGCCTGTGGAGTACGAAAAGCAGATTTGCGTGAAAACGGGCGAATGGAAGACCGAAGAAGTTTTCGTGCCTGGGCGAACCGTGTATCGGACGCATCGTGAGCCAGGACGTTGGGTGTTCGATCCGTGCACATGCTGCTGCAAGTATGTGCCGGGAGCGATCGTATCCTGCCCGGTGCAGTTGCCGGGCCACACCGTGTGCAAGAAGACATGGTGCCCGCGCGAGGAGATTCGCACAATCAAGTGCTGCAAGATGGTGGCCAAAGAGCATTGCGAAGTCGTGCGTTACAACGTTTGCAAGACGGTGCCGGTGCACACGACCAAGAAATGCTGCTACACGACGTGCAAGATGGTGACCGAAGAGCACTGCAAGATGGTGACGCGCGAACGCTGCATCATGGTCCCGGAGCACAAAGTTCATCGGCAAACGGTCACGACGTGCCGCATGGTGCGTGAAGAGCACTGCAAGATGGTGACGTGCCGCAAGTGCGTGATGGTCCCGGAAGAACGCGTCTGCCGGATCCCGTACACGACGTGCCGGATGATTGCACAAGAGCACTGCAAGATGGTGACGTGCCGCAAGTGCGTGATGGTGCCGGAAGAGAAGATCACGCGCGTGCCGTATGTGACGTGCAAGATGGTTCCGCAAGAGCATTGCAAGATGGTGACGAAGCATCGTTGCTACACGGTCGCGGAAGAGAAATGCGTGCGGGTTCCTTACACCGTATGCAAAGTGATTCCGGAGCAGCATTGCAAGATGGTTCGCAAGACCCGCTGCGTCATGGTGCCGGAGGAGAAGGTGTGCCGAATTCCGTACACGACCTGCCGCATGGTGTCGGAAGTGAAGACCTGCGTGGTGGCGGTCAAGAAGTGCCGGATGATGATGGAAGAGAGGGTCTGCCAGGTTCCGTACACGACGTGCCGAATCGTGGCGAAAGAGCACGTGAAGTGCGTGCCACACACGACCTGCCGGCTCGAGGCATACTGTGAGACGCAGAAGATCTGCCGCCGCGTGCCGATCTGCGTGCCAATCTGCGAGAGCCCGTGCCCGACGGTCGGCCCGACGCCGTTCAGCGCTCCGCTGCCGTCGATTATCGAGAAGAAGTAACCAAACCGCGTTTACGCATACGTTTAGCGTTCGCGCCGCGCCGGGCGAGCGCTAAACGTAAACCGCGCGAAATCAGCCCTCCTTGCGAATCACCTCGGCCAAGATCTTCTTAACCTCTTCGATATCCTCCTCTTCAACGCCTTCGCGGCGCCAATAACGGCGTTCGAGTGCGTCCAGGACGTGTTCCCACATGGCGCGTGTGGGCACGAGGTCGCGCGTCCACTCACCGCGGCGTTTGAGCTTCCAGTGGAAACGCCAAACGCCGGCGAATCGCCGCGCCCAGAGAAAGCGTCGTTGGCCGGTCTCCGGGTCGATGTCGTGCCACTTGATTTCCATGGCGGGGTCTATCGTCGTTTCAGTTCGATGCTCTGGATGCCGTCGAGGCGATTGATCTCGTTCAGAAGCTGCAAGGGCGCCGTCTCTGGCTTGAGGTGGAGATGATAATGGAGGTCGAGAGCGGCGCCTTTCTGGGCCGTCGCAGTGAGTTCGAGCCTCGCGAAATCGCAGTGCTTGTCAAAGATCTTTTCCCAGGGTGAATCGGTGCCGGCCCCGGTCGTGATGCGAATTTGCAACGACCATTCCGTCTCGGAAGCGAACGTTGACTTCTGGATCCAGTACAGTGCGACCGCCGCCGCACAGACGACCGCCAACCCGATCAAAGCGACGAGCAGATTGCCCAGCCCGCAGGCCATGCCGACAACGACCGCGAATATCACAAAGGCGGTGTCACGCGTGTCCTCGACGACGGTGCGGAAGCGAACGATCGATAATGCGCCGACGAGCGTGAACGCCCTGCCCAACTCGTCGCCAACCACTTGCGTGACCATGGCGATGATCACGCATAGCAGCACGATGGTCGACACGAAGCTCGGCGTTGCCGGAGACTCTGCACGAGCCGTCAGGCGATAGACGATTCCGACGATGGCGCCCAGCAGGAACGCCAGCGCCAAGCGCGCCAGCACCATGGAAATCAGATAGTAGATTCCGACTTCGGGAGGAACGCGAAAATGAAGCGGGAATGCGAGATCAAAAAAATCTCTCGGCGTCATCGCCCGGCTCCTTCTGGACGCGCCGCCAGTCCGAGCGCCTCGACCGCCAGGCGATACTTCGAAAGCGGACCAGGCGTCAGCGACAGGTCTTGCATCAATCCCTTGAACAATCCGGGCATGTGTCGCCGAAATTTCAACTCCAGCAGCACGCTGTCGGACAACATCGCCAGACCATCAAGGACTTCCGCGACGGTCCATTCCTGGGCGCGCGCCGCTCGGATGTTTCGGTCGAGCGTTAGCCGCAATGGGCCTTCGGCATTCTGCCCGAAAAACGCCTGGCGTTGGTAGCTAATGAGGCAGATCGGCTGGAGCTGGCGCACGGCAATCCTCCGATGAAACCAGGCGCCGATCCAGGACAGATCGTCCGTCGGGGCCACGGCCAATCGAGCCAACTCGGCATGCTCGACCTGAACGCGCCGCTTGGCGACCTTGCCGCCGGACTTGCGCTTCTGTTCGAGAAAGATCGAGTCGTTGCCGCCGTACTTGCGTAGCCGATACTTCTTCTTTTTATACCCATCGGAGCGATGGAAGACGTCGAGTGTGGGCGTGTCGAAATACAGGCCATGAATGCGGTACGAATCGTCAAGTTCGGGGCGATTGTGCGGATCGAGTTGCAGATGTTCGCGTGCCCACAACGCGACCTGACGAGCCTGCTCTTGCGAGAGCTGGAACTTAATCTCGAAGGCAGGCTCCTCGCGGTTTTTCCACAAGGACGGCGACAGGGCGGCCGATTCGAGCGTGGCGGGCGGTTCGCTCGCGTCGGTCGCAGCCAGCTTGCCGTTGGCTGAGTCGGTGTTACGTTCACAAGGGGTGCCGTCGATCATTCGCGTGCCGTTCCTGTCTTCGATTCCGTAGGCCTCACGCTCCGCGTGAGGAACCCGTCACGCGGAGCGTGACGCCTATCGAGCCGTGCGTTTCACGCACTCTACTTTTTGGGCAAGTCCTTCTTGGTGTCTCCAGGCGGCGGCGGGCCGATGCCCGGACCGAACTCCGGCGGCGGGACGAACTGATTCAGCCCCTCCTGGAGCTTTTTCTCATCGAGATAGCCGGCCTTGTCCTTGTCCCATTGCTTGAACAACTTCTCGGCGCTTGCCAAGAATTGCTCGCGGCTCAACTTCTTCACATTGCCGGCGTCGGCGAACTTGTAGATGGCGCCGGCGATA